>Ga0105358_10000184_pt1 | contig 28273 bp, 24 predicted proteins | sample GOMGulsemesocosm_5_FD_83509 | JGI IMG/M metagenome (GOLD analysis project Ga0105358, IMG submission 83509) | Methane-oxidizing microbial communities from mesocosms in the Gulf of Mexico - GOM15C Gulf of Mexico | ecosystem: Environmental > Aquatic > Marine > Cold seeps | place: Gulf of Mexico... | reverse complement strand
TAGCGCATATCTCGCCTCTCGGATGGGCTCACATCCTTCTCACAGGTGAATACAGATGGGGGAAACTACTCAACAGGGCCTTATGATACTATTCTGCCCCCTCCGGCATCAGACCCCTTGCTGGTCATATGGAACCCTGGGAACAATTTCAGCTAGGTTGCCTTTTTTCGCGACCTCGCGTTTAAAATATTCATTTGACTGCGATATTTTGCAACCGTTCTTCGTGCGATTTTGATGTCTTTTGTGAAGAGATAATAGCATATGCTTTCGTCGGAATATGGGTTTCCCAAATCTTCATTGTTGATGGCTTTCTGGATCAAGGACTTGATCTGATGCGATGAAAAGCCTTGTTCCTTTTTCACATTGCCGACGGACCGAGTGAGAAGTGATTTAAGCGGGACGGTGCCGTTTGGGCCACAAAGGAATTTGTTGGATGTTGCACGACTAATGGTGCTGGGGTGAAGCTCGAGACTGGTGGCGATATCACGCAATGTGAGGGGGGAAATTCCGCTTACATCCCCAGCCAAAAATCTTTCCTGGTGGCGGACGATGACCGCCGCAACGCGCAGTAAGGTCTGAGTTCGTTGAGCGATACAGCGCAGAAGCCAATGTGCCCGTTGAAACATATCTGTTGTAAAAGAGCGGTCTTGATCGCTTCGCAGCTGGCTCTTAATTGAGATATAATAGCTTGAGTTGAGAAAAACCTGCGGCGTGATCGCTTCGTTCAAATCGATGTTCCAGCCTTCCGAGATTGATCCCGAAACGATGATGTCAGGTTGCACAGGCGGCAGGGCTTGGTGCTCAGCTGTGGCCAAAGGATGTGGCTTCAGCGTGCGAATAAGGGCGAGGTATTTGTCAACCAAAGTGGTGCTGATTGAAAGGGCGGTGGCAAGGTGTGCCGCAGGGGCAAACCCATTTTCCGACAGATGATCCAATAGCTTGGAATAGTCAGCTTCCAGCTGTCCCATATCGCGAAGTTGAAACCGTAGGAATTCGATCAGACCTGTGCAGAACAACCCTGCTGGATCAAGTTTTTGAAGCTTGCTGCGCACTACGGCTACATCCTGATTGGAGATATCAAGCATCTGCGCCAAAACACGATCTGGGTCTCGTAAATATCCAGCGTCATCCAGCATACCAATCATGAAAACAGCGGTTTTGCGTTCGTTCAAGGTTAGGTCAAGTTGAAAAAGTTGCGCCAGAAGGCGATCATTCAATGGGATCTCCTGTTGCAGGTTTGCGATCAAATCAATGGCATCAGGAGTGGCCGCCGGGCCGTTGCTTATAGGCGCTGAGACAGGTGAATCCGTCTTTGAGCTGCGTTCAAGAAATGGATTTTCGTCCAGCTCATTTTGAACCATTTCATTCAGGTCAAGGGCCGTCATTTGCAAGATAGCCGCAGATTGCTGAAGCTGCGGCGCAAGGTGCTGTCTTTGACGAAGATCCTGTCTCAGAGAGGCCATATTCACCCTTTGACTAAGCATATGCTGTGTGCACGAGTGTATTCCGTGCAACTATTAATGTGTCGTTTTGAGAGACGCCTATACCGTCTAATTCACATAAGCAATTGAAAATATTGATATTAACTGTTTGGCACAAAAATTGCTTACTATTTTACCACGTATCTAACTTTACATTCTGGGAGGATAACTATGTGGAAATTCAACTCTGCCGTTAAGGCGGGCTCATTAGCCGCGCTTGTTTCGGTCGCTGGCGCAACGGCGCCGATGGCGCAAGACACCATGAAGGTGGGGGTGGTCGCATTTTTGACCGGCGGGGCCTCTGGCCCATTTGGTATTCCGGCGCGAAATGCTGCTGAGCTGATCATTGATGCAATCAATAACGGCGATATGCCGGGTGCCTATGCTACGCCGGGTATTGGTGGTGCGCAAATCGAACCAGTTTACGTTGATGAGGCAGGTGGGTCCACCACGCAAGTCACCGAAATGCGGAAACTTGTGCAACAGCAAGGCGTTGGTGCGATTGTCGGCTATATTTCATCGGGAAGCTGCCTTGCAGTGGCGCCGGTTGCCGAAGAACTTAAAGTTCTGACCGTGCTGTTTGATTGCGGAACACCGCGGATTTTTGAAGAATCTGACTATCACTATGTGTTCCGGACAGCGCCGCATGCGACGATGGATAACGTTGGTGCTGCGCGCTATGCAATGGATTCAATGGACGGGATAACCGCCTATGCTGGTCTAAACCAGAACTATGCCTGGGGCCAGGATAGCTGGCGCGATTTCACCTATGTGATGAAGCAGCTTAATCCGGACGCAAAAATCACCAAAGAATTGTTCCCCAAGATTTTTGCCGGTGAATACGGGGCCGAGATTTCGGCGCTTTTGATCAGTAGATCAAGTGTGCTTCATTCCAGTTTCTGGGGTGGTGATCTTGAAAGCCTTATCTTCCAGGCAACAGCACGCGGCCTGCCACAGCGGTTGCCGATGATCCTGACAACAGGTGAAACCGTAGCGTCACGCCTGGCTGACAAATTGCCCGATGGCACGATTGTCGGGGCGCGGGGTCCGCATGGCATGCTTGCCAATGACAGCGCGCTGAACACCTGGTTCCGCGAGGCCTATGTCAAACGGTTTGGTGAAGAACCCACCTATCCCAGCTACCACATGGCGCAGGGATTTTTGGGATTGAAATCTGCGGCCGACAAAGCTGCAGCAGCCAAAGGCTCGGCCCCGGATACCGAAGAAACCATTGCCGCATTTGAAGGCCTTGAATTCGAGGCAATTGGATCAACGGTCAAAATGTCCTTGGCGGGTGGCCATCAGGCGATATCGGAAACAGCTTACGGCACTTTCAAGTTCAACAAGGAAACCGGCACGCCGGAAATCACCAATGTTGTGCGTTATGCGGCGGAATGTGTGAACCCACCCGCAGGCCAAAGCAGCGTTGATTGGTTGAAGGCGGGCATGCCCGGCGCAACCTGTAACTAAAATCTTTGCCGGAGGGTGCAGCCCTTCGGCAATTTACCCCGGCTAATGAAGAGGGTTTTGTCTTGCTGACGTTAATGGCGATAATTATCGACGGGCTTGTCTATGCATCTTGGGTTTTTGTTGTGGCTTTGGGCCTGACTTTGATCTTTGGTGTAATGAAGATCCTGAATGTTGCACATGGTGCATTTTATTCTTTCGGCGCATATGGTGCTGCGTCTTTGATTGGTCTTTATTCGCAAACCGGATTGCCGGTGGCGGGTGGGTTTGCGATCATAATATTTTCCGCGATAGGTATCGGGCTGGTGCTTGGCTTTGCGCTTGAACGGGTGTTGTTGAGGCCGATGTATGACCATGACGAGGTTGTTTTGGTGCTGGTCACCTATTCGGCCTTTTTGATGATGGAAGATGTGTTGCGCCTGATCTGGGGCTCTGGCGCCTATTTCGCCTATCAACCGTTTGTGGCAGTTGGCTTTGTCGAGATCGGCGAAATGGTGATTTCAAATTATGACCTGTTGCTGGTTGGATTTGCTTTCTCACTGGGCGCGGCGGGATGGTGGCTGCTTACTCATAGTCGCTTTGGTCACATCCTGACGGCAGTTATTCACGACCGTGAAATGGCCACCTCTTTTGGGGTGAATGTGGTCAAGGTATTCGTAATTACCTTTGTTCTGGGAGCGATATTGGGAGCCTTGGGCGGAGCTGTGACAGCACCCAAAGTATCGGTAACGCCGGGCATGGGGGTTGAGGTGATCGTGCTGGCCTTTGCGGTTGTTGCCATCGGCGGCATGGGGTCAATCACCGGCGCGATGATTGGTGCTGTGATGGTTGGTCTGGCGCGCGCTGCGGCGGTTCACCTGTTTCCCGAAATCGAGCTGTTTGTAATTTACGCCGTGATGGCGGGAGTTCTCGCGTGGCGGCCTGAAGGGCTGTTTACACGCGTACAAGCGAGGAAAATTTGATGACTAAAGATCGAACAATCGCGATCTTGATGAGTGTTGCCTGTCTGGCGGTGGCTTTGGGCTTTGTCTTGCCTGAATGGATGCTGTTTCTGGCCAATATTGCCATTGGCAAGGCGCTGGTCGTACTGGGGCTGTTGTTGCTGTGGCGCTGTGGCGTTGTGCCCTTTGGGCAGGCGCTGTTCTTTGCGGGCGGCGGCTATGCGGTGGGTCTGCTTGGGCTGTACTTTGGCCTGACAGATATCTTCCTGCTGACCGTGGTCGCGGCCCTGGTGGGCGGCGTGTTGTCGGCGCTGGCTGGCCTGTTGCTGGCACGGTATCGCGGGATTTTCTTTACCATGCTGAGCATGGCGTTTTCGATGATCCTGTATGGTGTTCTGGTCAAAACAGAGGCCCTGGGATCAACGGACGGAATTGGTCTGAAACGGGTGACGCTGATGGGTTGGAAACCCGATGAGCATTTTGAACTGGCAATGTATATATTTGCAGTTCTGCTGGGGCTGATAAGTTCGGCAGCTATGCATGTCTATTTGCAATCGGTTCCTGGTCGGTTGGCAGAACCAATCCGTGGCAACGAGGTACGAGTAGAATACCTTGGGATGTCGGTCCGGCGTCTGATGCACCTAAATTTGATTATTGCCGGTGTTTTTGCAGGTCTAGGGGGGGCTGTTACCGCGTTCTCGGTGGGTCATATCGACCCGGAAATGGCCTATTGGACCACTTCGGGCGGGTTTGTTTTCATCACCATTCTGGCGGGGACCGGTTCGGTATTGGCGCCATTTGTCGGGGCGCTGATGTTCGAAGTGATCCGCACCTTGGCCTTTGCTTATGTGCCGGAGTATTGGCAGATTATCCTCGGAGGGGCATTGTTGGCATCGATTTTCTTTTTGCCGGGCGGCCTGTGGTCACTGTTTACCATGCTAAAAGAGAGGCAATCCAATGACGCCAATCATTGAAGTCATCAATCTTGAAAAAACCTTTGGGTCCGTTGTTGCGGCGCGTGACATTAACCTGAAAATCGAAACCGGTCAGATTATCGGTATCATCGGCGCGAATGGGGCGGGCAAGACCACGTTTGTGAATATGGTCACCGGTTATCTGAAACCGACGTCCGGTGAAATCCATTATCAGGGCCGTGATATCACCGGGCTGGCACCAGAAGATTTGACTCGTATCGGGCTGACCCGGTCATTTCAGATTGCACAGGTTTTCCCAGCCCTAAGCACCAGTGACAATGTACTGATGGCTGTGGGTGCGACCGATAGGTTTCGCGGTCGCTGCGGCTTTCTGGAGCCGCTTTCATCACCGAAACGTAATGCAAGGGTAATGCAGATTCTTAAAGAATACGATCTTGTGGCCCATGCCAGGCAACCGGCTGGGGAATTGCCGCAAGGGGTTCGCAAGCTGCTTGATATCGCGATGGCCGTGGCAAGTGAGCCAAGCGCCATTTTGCTGGATGAACCCACCAGCGGGGTGTCGGCAGAGGACAAGTTCACCATTATGGACAGAACAATCGGGGCGCTCAAGGAGGCGTCAATCACCACGCTTTTTGTCGAACATGATATGGATATCGTGGCACGTTATGCGGACAGGGTTCTGGCCTTTGTCGACGGCACAATCATCGCGGATGGTCGCCCCGATCAGGTCTTCTCTGACATTCGCGTGCGCGAACTGATCGTTGGTGAAGTGATTGAACGTGCTGCGCAAAACAACAAGGCCGCGCGGGAGGCTGAGAATGCTTGACATAAAAAATCTGGATGCCTCGATTGGGGCCACCGAGATCTTGCGCGATGTATCCATGCAGATCGCAAGCCGTCGCATGGTTGGGTTGATCGGGCGCAACGGGGCGGGGAAAACCACCTTGCTGCGTACGATCATGGGCCATGTGACAGGCCGCGGGACGATGCAGTTTGACGGCACTGACATGCTCACCACCGAAGCCTATCATCGTGCCGAACTTGGGATTGGCTATATGCCGGAAGATCGCAAGCTGGTGCCGGAATTTTCGGTCACGCAGAACATCATGTTGCCCGCCTGGACCGTCGAAATGCCAGATGCCGATGCGCGTCTGACATGGATTTACGATCTGATGCCAGAAATCGCAAAATTTGGCGACCGTAAGGCGCTGGAGCTGTCTGGCGGCCAGCAAAAACTGGTCGCTCTGGGGCGTGCGCTGATGGCTGGGCGCAAGCTTTTGGCGCTGGACGAGCCCTTTGAGGGGCTGGCCCCCGCACTGGCCCGCCGCTTGGGTGAAGTGATGGTTGATCTGAAATCCGAAGGTATTTCGATCCTTATTTCGGATTCAAGCGAGCACCATGTTGGCGATCTTTTGGATGAAAAATACATAATTGAGCGCGGCTCGATCAAGTAACGAAATGCCCCTGCAAGGCGGGGGCATTTCAGGAAATCTGGAATTCACCCAGTCGCTTGTAAAGATGTGACCGTGAGATTTTCAGATCTTCGGCGACCTTCTTTTTGTTGCCATTAAAGTGCTTCATCGCGTTGCGGATCATCTGTTCTTCCAGCACGGCAAGAGCGTCGCCCAATGCGCCAGTGCCTGATATTTCATCAGCCAAAATGGCTGAACTCTTCGTTGGGTTTGAGGGCTCAATCAATGGTTTGGGAGCAAAATTCGCCGCCGATATTCGATCATCAGCACAGAAAATTGCCGCGCGTTCAATTTCGTGTTTTAGTTGACGGACATTGCCCGGCCACCTTTGATCGGTAAGATATTGTATTGCGCTTTTGTCCAAATTGAGTTTGCTCCGCCCGTGGCGTTCCGCAAATTCGGTCAGGAAATGTTCGGCCAGTCGTTCTATGTCTTCCAGTCGGTCCCGCAGGGGGGGCACTTCCAATATTACCGGGCTGATACGATAGAATAAATCAAGGCGAAACTTTTTCTGCTGCACCATTTCCTGCAGGTTATGATTGGTTGCCGTCACCAGACGAAAATCGAGGGAAATTGGCTTTTCACCGCCCAGCCGTTCAACCGTGTTGTCCTGTAGCACGCGCAGCAATTTGGCCTGCACCTCAAGTGGCATATCGCCGATTTCATCAAGAAAAATTGTGCCGGTATTTGCCTGTTCGAACTTGCCGGCGTGGCCGCGTTGATGGGCGCCGGTGAAGGCACCAGATGCATAGCCGAACAGTTCACTTTCAACCAGCGAGGCGGGGAGCGCGGCGGCATTGACGATAACATGAGGTCTGTCACGTCGCGGGCTAAGAAGGTGGATCGCCTGTGCTACCAATTCCTTGCCGGCACCGCTTTCGCCCTGAATCAGAACCGGAACATCCATCGGAGCGATCTGGATGATTTTCTGTTTCAACGCCTTGATCGCATCGCTGGTGCCAATGATATCGGCAACCCCATAATCGTTTCGCCGCAGCGCATTGGCCTCGCGGCGGTAAAACTCGACCTCGTTCTCTAGTGAGTTGATTTTCCGGCTCATGTCTTCAAGTTGGCTAGGCCCGCTGAACATAATACGCCCGATGGCGCCGACCAATTTGCCTTTGCGCATAATGGGCGTGCGGGTCACAACCCGTTTCGAGCCATGCATATGCTGAAGCTGACCCACCTCGACTTTGCCGGATTTCACCACCTGATCAAGGCGGGTGTTTTCGATGACTTTGCGCACATCCTTGCCAAAGCCTTCGCCCTGTTTCAGGCCAAAGAATTTTTCATGAACAGGCGAAATATAGCGCAGCTTTGCGGTTTTATCGACCACGGTCATGGCATCATAGGGATCACTTAACAGGTGATCAAAGATATCAAAGGCAAAGTTAACACTGGCAACGAAGCTGTAGAAAACCGGGTTGTCCGGCGTGTGGATCAGAACGGCAAACCCGTCGGGAACCGGATAATAAATCAAGATGAGCTTTTCACCATTGTAAGTCAGGCCAGTCACCCGCCGCTCGGCCATTTCAGTGATCCAATCGTCACGCGTTACCAGAGAACGGATGGCCAGCTCACTCCCGATCCCGTTGTGTAAAGCGATGCTTTTGTCCGGGTTTACAAAAATAACGCCTGCGGCTTGGTTCGTCTTCATGGCTTACCTCTTCCAATGCAGGACACAGCCTTCAGAGTGTCCGAATTATGGACATAATATATCTGTATTCACCGGATAGGAACAGAAGTCTTTGAAATAGCCATATTTTTGAGGAACACCTTCGACTGGCACAAATATTGCTTAGTACTAATTGAACAAGACGTTTTTTATTTAGGGGATATCAATGCCAGTCAGATTGCCCATGGAAGACCTGCCCAAATTCACGCCCGGGGCCGGTTTCAACCTGTTACAAGATATTCGTGTCGTAGATCTTACGACCTCAATTGCCGGGCCCTATGCCACGATGCTGTTGGCCGATATGGGGGCTGAGGTGATCAAGATTGAGCGCCCCGGTGCAGGGGACGACACCCGCGCATGGGGGCCGCCGTTCCTTGAGGGGGAATCCTTGTGGTTTGCCGCAGTGAACCGTGGCAAGAAAAGTGTTGTTCTTGATCTGAAGACGGATCAAGGCAAGGCCCATATTGCCAAACTGGTGGCCAGTGCCGATGTCGTGGTGACCAACCAGCCGCCCAGGGTGCAAAAAAAGCTGGGGCTGGATTATGAGACGCTGAAGCAACACCGCGCCGATCTGATTTTCACCTCGATTACCGGCTTTGGCCTGACGGGTGAACGGGCAGATTTGGCCTGTTATGATCTGATTGCCGAGGGATATAGCGGCATCATGGATCTGACTGGCGCAGCCGATAGTGAGCCCCAGAAAGTCGGCGCACCGGCGGCAGATATGTTGGCGGGGCAAGATGCCGCGATGGCCACAATCGCCGCCCTCTTTGATCGCTTGCGCACGGGAAATGGCCACTTGGTGGATGTCGCCCTTCTTGACAGTATGACACGGTTTTTATCGGCGCGGGTCTCGTCCTATTTGGGCTCGGGCGAGGTCCCGACCCGCACGGGCGGCACAGATTCCGTGATCGCAATTTATCAGGCGTTTGAAACCAAAGACCGGCCGATTACTCTGGGCTTGGGAACTGATGGTATCTGGCAACGGTTCTGGGACGCGATGGGCAATCCAGATTACGCGGGCCAGAGCGGATTTGAGTCAAATGCAGCGCGTCGCGAAAAGCGGGCGCAGATCGTCGCGGATATTCAGACCCACCTGCGCACAAAATCCCGCGCCGATTGGCTGGCGATTTTCGCCAAGGCAAGAGTGCCCGCCGGCCCGATCAACGCAGTGGATGAGCTTGCAGCCGATAAAGCGCTTCAGGATCGGGGCATGTTCTACATGTTGGATGATTCCACACGAATGATGCCGCAAATTGGCTTGGGTATTCAGATAGATGGAGGTTATTCTGTTGCCCAATCCATGCCGCCTCTACACGGTGAACACACAGAATCGGTGCTTGGCACCTTGGATGGAAAACAGACTAACGGACGGGGAAATACAAAATGAGCTACGAACAAATTCTTTATGAAGAACGCGGTGCCATCGGGATCATTACCCTTAATCGCCCCGACAATGGCAATATGTTTACCGAAACCATGTGCCATGAAATCCGCGATTGTATTGAAGGTATCCGGCGTGAAACCCGCACCCGCGCGATTATTCTGACAGGGGCAGGTGATCGGTTTTTCTGCATTGGCGGCCAAAAAGATGGCATGGAGGATACCCATCTTTACGCGGGTGTTCTGCCCACTCTGGAAATGTACGAGGCGATAGATCGCTTGCAAAAGCCAGTGATTGCGGCGGTGAATGGTTTTGCGGTTGGCGGCGGCAATGTTTTACAGGTGGTTTGCGACCTGACCGTGGCCAAGGAAAGCGCGGTTTTCCGTCAGGTTGGCCCGATGATGGGGTCTTTTGATGCGGGCTATGGCACTTGGTATCTGGAGGATCTGATTGGCAAGAAAAAAGCCAAGGAAATGTGGATGCTCAACCCCAAGATTTCCGCAGCCGAGGCCGAAAGGATCGGGTTGATCAACAAGGTTGTACCGGATGATCAACTGATGGAGGCGGCGCTGGAAATGGCCGATACGATTGCCAATCGCGGTCCCTTTGCCATTGCTGCGGTCAAGGGTGCATTCAATCTGCGCCACGGCGGGGTTAGCGGCATGTCGCGCATTACCCATGATCAATTGCTGCGCCAGTATTTGACGACGGAAGAATCCAAAGAGATGAAGGCCTCTTTTGATGAACGTCGCAAACCTGACCCCGAAAAATTCGGAAGGTAGCGCCGTGAAACCTTATTTGACGCTGCATAACCCAGCCCAGACCAAGCGCTTTTATCAAAGTGGCGCGTGGAAGAATGACACATTTTATTCACTGGTTGCAGATCACGCGCGCCAAACACCTGATGCGCTGGCGTTGCGTGATGGGCAGACGGCCTTGACCTGGGCACAACTCCAATTGCGGGTTGATATGTTGGCCGCAGATCTGCGCGCCCAGGGGTTGGTTGCTGGGGATCGTGTCTCTTTGTGGATGTCAAATAAGGTGGCGGCGGTCATCACCTTTCTGGCCTGCGCCCGTGAAGGGTTTGCTTGTAATCCGTCCCTGCATCGCACCCATACCTGCGCTGAAATTGTCAAATTGCTGGCCCGCCTGAACAGTGCGGCCCTGATTACCGAACCCAATTGGGGGGCGGACCGTGCCGATCAGGATTTTACAGCGATGCTGGCTGATTTACCCTTCCTGAAAAAAACCTATACGGCTGCAACCCTGCCGCTGGCCTCCCTGGCGAAGATTGGCGAAGCTTGCACCGACCCTGACAGCATCTCCTATCTCGCCTTTACCTCGGGCACCACGGGGCCGGCGAAATGCGTGATGCATTCGGATAACTCACTGCTCTCCAATGCCCGTGATCTGGTGGCGGATTGGGGGCTTGGGCCTGAGTGTGTCATGCTTACCCTGTCACCCGTATCGCACCACATTGCCTGGGTGGGTGTTGCGCAATGGTTGGTTTGTGGCGGACAGTTCGTGCTGGACGATGCGCCTGCGGGCCTGTCACGGCTGGACTGGATTTTGGAAACTGGGGCCACTTATGTCATGGGGGTGCCGACCCACGCAATGGATATCCTGGCCGAGCAACAGGCACGTGGCCTGCCGCGTCTTGGTCAGGTAAACCAGTTCTACATGGCGGGGGCGGCCATCCCCGAAGTGGTGGCCGAGGCGTTTGTGGCCCAGGGCATCCGCCCGCAAAACGTCTATGGCATGACCGAAAGTTCCTCGCATCAATACACCCACCCTGATGATGATCCGCAGGTGTGGATATCGACCTGTGGGCGGGGAGGAACCGCCTATGAGGTGTGTATTTTTAGCGCCGATGATCCCGACACCCCTGCCGCTGTCGGTGAAATCGGCCAGATTGGTGGACGCGGGCCGCTGTTGATGCTGGGCTATTTTGGCAATCAGGCCGCGACAGAGGATAGTTTCAACCGCGACGGCTGGTTCCTGTCCGGTGATCTGGGACAAATCGACGACGCGGGCAATCTGCGCATCAAAGGCCGCCTGAAAGACCTGATCATTCGCGGCGGTCACAATATTTACCCCAGCCATATCGAGGCTTTGGCCCTGCGCAGTGACGCGATTGAATATGCGGCGGCCTTTGCGGTGCCTGATGATCGGCTGGGCGAAAGGGTTTGTCTGGCGATCATGGGTGATCTGTCAGGCGAGGAAACCTTGGCGCACTTGCAACAGATGGGCCTGTCGAAATTCGACATGCCGGAATATTTTGTCGCGCTGGATGTTTTCCCCATGACGGCTTCTGGAAAAATTCTCAAACGCGAGCTGGAATCGCAAGTGGCAAGCGGCAGCCTTGTTCCTACGGCGATCCGTTTCAAAGAAAAGGTGAAGTGAAATGCACGTAAAACTATCGCGCGAACAGGAATTCGCAATACTGACAATTGACCGCCCCGAGGCGATGAATGCCCTGTCGTTTTCAATATTGCGCGACATCGGCGCCGCCCTGGATGCGGTGCACGAAAGTGATGCGCGTGCCTTGCTGATAACGGGTTCGGGGGACAAGGCATTTTGTGCCGGCGCCGACATTAAGGAATTGCGCGGCCGCAGCTTGATTGGCCAGAAACAGGGTGCCGAATTTGGCCAAAGCGTTTTTGCCAAGCTGGAGACCCTGCCGATGGCATCTGTGGCACTGATCAACGGATATGCCTTTGGCGGCGGGCTGGAATTTGCGCTGGCCTGTACATTCCGCATTGCCACGACAAATGCGGTAATGGGTTTACCAGAAATCAAGCTGGGCCTGATCCCCGGCTACGGGGGCACCCAACGTTTGCCCCGCGTGATCGGCGAAGCCCGCGCGCTGGACCTGATCATGACCGGCAAAACGGTCACGGCATCGGATGCTTTGGATTTTGGCCTGATCAGTGAAATTGTCGATGGCCCAATTGTAGAAGAGGGCATGGCCTTTGCCCGCAGGTTCACCCGCTATAGTCTGCCCGCGCTGAAATTGGCGCGCGATGCGGTGCAGCGGGCTGGCGACACGCCAATTCACGAGGGCCTGAAGATCGAAGCGGATTTGTCCACCCTCGCATTTCAAACAAAAGACGCCGAAGAAGGCATGACCGCCTTTGAAGAAAAGCGAAAAGCGGAGTTTCAAGATGAGTAAGGGAACAATCATTATCACCGGCGGCAGCCGTGGCATTGGCCGCGAAATCGTTCTGGAAATGACTAAACGTGGCTACGACATGGTGTGCCTGTCACGGTCGGGCGATGCGCCTGCCGGCACCGGATACGCCTGTGATATGACGGATGAGGCCCGCGTAAAACAGGTATTCGCCGAGATTGCCGAAAAGGGTCCGATTGATGGCCTGATCAATTGCGCGGGCATCCACATGGGTGGGCCAAGTGCAGCGATTGAAACGGTCGATTATGAAAAGGTCATGGCGTTGAATGCCACCTCTATCATGGTGGCCTGTCGTGAAATCCATCCCCACCTTAAGGCCAGAAAAGGCGTGATTGTGAACATGGGCTCGTTTTTTGACAAGCTGGGCGTGGTTGATAACCTGGCCTATTGCGCGTCAAAGGCGGCTGTTGGCGCGATCACCCGCTGTTTGGCGGTGGAATGGGCCCCCGATGGCATTGCCGTGATGAATGTGGCCCCCGGCTATATTGAAACGGATCTTAACAGCGATTTTCTGGCTAAGCCGAAGGTGCGCGACTGGCTGGCCTCACGTATTCCAGTGCGTCGACCAGGGGCGGTTGACGAGGTGGCCCGCTTGGTCGCAGCCATATTCTCCGAGCAAATCACCTTTATGACGGGTGAGACGATCTACATCGACGGCGGGCAGGGGATGAACCATTGAAAACACTGTTTGACCAGATCAACGACACCCGCAACTGGAGCGATGACGAGCGGATGATGCTGGATCATGTTGCACGGGTTGTGGACGAAGTGATTGCCCCAAATGCAGCGCGGATTGATGAAACAGGGGAATTCCCGTGGCAGAACGTCAAGGCGCTGAATGAATTGGGGCTGAACACGGTTTTCATCCCCGAAGAATTTGGCGGCGCGCCGACCTCTTACCGGCTATACCTTGAAATCGTTTCCCTGATTTCAGAGGCTTGCGCATCTACTGGCATCATCTATGCGACCAATTATCATGCCATGGGACCATTGGTCGAATTTGGCACTGATGATCAGCGCGCCCGCTTGTTGCCCAATATTGCCGAGGGCGGATTGGCCTCTCTGGCGATCACGGAACCCAATGCTGGTTCCGATGCTACGGGCATGAAGACGCTGTTCACACCTAACGGGGATGACGTAATTATCAAGGGATCAAAGATTTTCATCACCAGTGGCGATGTGGCTGACCGGATCCTTTTGTTTGGTAAATGGTCGGAAATTGAAGACCCCAAGCAGGCGATTTCGGTGCTGATTCTTGAGAAAGGCATGGCCGGGTTTTCGGTGGTCAGCAAAGAACGCAAGATGGGTCACCGCGCATCATCCACCTGTGGGATTGCCTTTGATAATATTCGTGTACCACGGGCTAACCTTGTGGGGGAGCCGGGCGAGGGTCTTTCGATCCTGTTGAAATCGCTAAACAAATCACGCCCCTCTATTGCGGCACACGCGCGTGGCATTGCCCGAGCGGCGTTCAAGGATATGGTCGCCTATGCCAATGAACGGGAGCAGGGTGGGCGCACGGTTCTGGAATTTCAGGGCAATCAGTTCACGCTGGCCGATCTGGCCGCCGATCTGGCGATGCTGGAAAAATGGACGGATTACGTGGCAGAACTGGTGGATAACGGGTCAGACAATTTTGGCATGGAGGCCTCTATTGCCAAAATGCGGGCCTCTGATTTGGCCATGCGCATGACGACCGAATGCGTACAATTCCACGGTGGATATGGATATTGTTGCGATTTCCGTGCCGAGCGTCTGATGCGAGATGCAAAAATCACTCAGATTTGGGAAGGCACCAACCAAATTCACCGGCAACTTATTGGCAGGAGCTTTAGACAAAAATGAGCAATGAAATCAAAACAGTGGCTATTTGTGGCGCCGGTGGAAACATGGGTGCAGGCATCGCAATTGTGGCGGCACGCGCCGGGTTTAGAACCCTGGCCTATGACCTGTCGGACACGGCCCTAGCCCGTGCATATGATCAAAGCGCCGGATTTTTTGCCAAATCGGTGGCACGCGGAAAAATGACCGAAGAGGAGCGTGACGCAGCCCTTGCCCGGCTGGAAAACACCAGCGATTTGAACGATCTGGCACAGGCCGATTTGGTGATCGAGGCGGTTTTCGAACAGCTTGATATTAAGCAAAACCTGTTTGCTACGCTGAATGAGATCTGCCCAGAACACACGATTTTTGCCTCCAATACCTCGACGCTTTCGATCACCGAAATCGCCTCGGGATGTGGGCGCGAGGATCGGGTGGTGGGAATGCATTTCTGTCTTCCTGCGCAAATGATGAAGCTAATTGAAATGACCGCGGGTATTAACACGTCACCGGAAACCTATGCGGCGGCCAGTGAATTTACCAAACGTGCCGGACAAATTCCCCTGCAAACCAAGGACAAGCCGGGGTTTGTTTTGAATGCGCTTTTGGTGCCGTTCAACAATGACGTGATCCGCGCGATCGAGGATGATCTGGCCACGCCCGAAGATATTGATACGGCGCTAAAAGTGGCGCTGGGGTATAAAATGGGGCCTTGTGATTTGCTCGATCTGATCGGGCTGGATACCCAAGTGCGCCTGTGTGAAGCCTTTTATCCGACTACCAATGATGCGCGCGCCGCCACGCCGCCATTGCTGCGCCGCATGGTGGCCGCTGGCCGACTGGGCCGCAAATCCGGGCGCGGTTTTTTCGATTATAACACTGACAAGATGTTTGGGGGCTGAACCATGGGCTATGAAATTAAACAAAACGGTGACAGCCGGTCTTTCCCTGCCGGAGATGCGTTTCTTGCTGATAGCATTCCGGGTGCAGATATTGTGCTGCATCTGGGCACGCCGCTGGAAACCGATGCCAGCAAAGCCGCCGTTCTGGTCGAACTGGATACTGAATGCCTTGGGGTTCACACCGGCGAGGATTCAGGCCGTGAAGGATCAAATGTTGTGGGTTTTGCCCGTTATCGCAACGGCAATGACGCCCCCAGCCCGTTGATTGAAATGGTGCGCCAGCCTGAGACCCTGCAAACAGCCATTGAGGCTGCCAAGACGATGTTCGAAGCGGCAGGATTTACCGTTGTGGTTTGCAGTGATCAGGTCGGGCGGATTGTTGATCGGCTGGTGCGGCCAAAATATAATGACGCGCTGCGCTTCCTTGATGAAGGTCTGGCGCGCGCCGATGATATGGATTTGATCTGTAAAATGGGTTTGGGCTATCGTGACGGCCCGATTGAACGTGCGGTGCGCGGTGATCTGGCGCGCCATTTTGATGTCTCAAACGCCCGGTATCGGGCGACAGGGCAAATCGCCTATGTCCCAGCCCGGCGTGCCGCCGTCGCCAAAATGCGCGAGGATAAATAATGTCTGGTCCATTACGCGATATTCGGGTGCTCGATTTCTCTACCCTGTTGCCTGGTCCCATGGCCACCTTGTTTTTGGCAGATGCCGGCGCCGAGGTGATCAAGGTCGAACGCCCAGGGCGCGGCGAGGAAATGCGCAGTTACACCCCCAAATGGGGGGCGGACAGTGGCAATTTCAACATGCTGAACCGTGGCAAGAAAAGCATCGCGCTGGATTTGAAAGACCCTGCGCAACGGGACCGGATTATGGGCTTGGTGGAAACCGCAGATATCATCGTCGAACAATTTCGCCCCGGCGTGATGCAGCGCCTTGGGCTGGGTTATGATGCGGTGCGGGAAATCAACCCGGACATTATTTATTGCGCGATTACCGGATATGGCCAGAACGGTCCTAAATCCATGCGCGCGGGGCATGATCTGAATTATATTGGCGACGCTGGGCTGCTGGCGCTTAGCTCGGGAACGGTGGCAACACCTGTCATTCCTCCTGCGCTGATTGCCGATATTGCCGGGGGCACCTATCCGGCGGTTCTGAACATCCTTTTGGCCCTGCGCGAACGCGACCAGACCGGCAAGCCCGCCTGTCTGGATATCTCCATGGCCGACAATCTGTTTCCCTTCATGTATTGGGCGATGGCAGACGGGCAGGTGGCGGATCAATGGCCGGGCAATGGCGATGCTTTGGTAACCGGGGGCAGTTGCCGATACCGTCTTTATGCCACCCAGGATGGCCGCTTTCTGGCCGCCGCTCCGTTGGAACAGAAATTCTGGGACCAGTTTTGTCAGGCGATCGATTTACCTGAAAACCTGCGGGCCGATTCCGTTGATCCAAGCAAAACCGAGCAAGCCATTGAACAGATCATTGCGGCAAAAACGGCCACATATTGGCAAGGCGTATTTGCTGTTGCCGATTGCTGCTGTTCAATTGTGGCAACCGTGCAAGACGCGATGCAGGACGCGCATTTCAAGGCCCGTGGGGTGTTTGCACGTAAACTCTCCGGTGCGGATGGCGCCGAAATAACGGCTTTGCCAACCCCCATCGCACAGGCCTTTGTCTCTGACACCGAAACCGCGAAATCTGCGCCCGCTTTGGGGGCTGACAACGATCTGTTGAAAGGGACTTCCCAATGAGGGCCGTCATCGTGCACAAATTTGCACCGTTTGAGACCGCCAGATTGGAGCAAGTCGCTGACCTGACGCCCGCCCGTGGCGAGGTTGTCGTGAACATGCAGGCGATCGAAATGAATTTCCCTGACATTCTGGTGATGGAGGGAAATTACCAGGTCAAGCCTCCACTGCCGTTTGCGCCAGGCAAGGCAGGTGCGGGCACTGTCGTGGCGGTCGGGGCCGATGTTGACACTGTGAACCCCGGAGACCGGGTCGCGGTGCAGGTTGAATATGGGGCCTACGCTGAACAGGTCTGTGTCGAGGCCGCGCATTGTTATGCAATGCCCGATGCAATGCCCTTTGATGTGGCCGCCGCACTGGGGCTTGCCTATCAGACGGCCTATTTTGCGCTGACCGAACGGGCTGCCATGCAACCAAATGACACGGTTTTGGTTCTTGGGCCTTCGGGCGGTGTTGGCTCTGCTGCGATACAATTGGCAAAGGCTTTGGGTGCCGCTACCGTCATCGCAGCGGGGCGCGGCGCCAAAAGTGAGCAGGTGGCGACAAGTGCTGGCTGCGACCATTTCATTGATTTGAACATGGACAATCTGCGCGATGGATTGCGCGCCGCAGTTCATGCACTAACGAATGGCAAGGGTGTCGATATCGTTATTGACCCCGTTGGAGGCGTCACAAACGCCGCTGCGTTGCGCGCAATGGCATGGTGTGGACGGCTGGTCGTCGTAGGGTTTGCAGCCGGTGATATTCCGGTTTTCAAGGCCAATTACCTGTTGGTCAAAAACATATCTGTTTCAGGGTTGCAATGGTCTGACTACCGCCAACGCGACCCGGCACAGGTTCGCGCGGCGCAGGTCGACATGTTCGACATGTGGTCCAATGCAAAAATTGCACCATTCATCGGCGACCGGCATGCGCTGGCCGATTTTGCGACGGCCATGGCGACGCTTAAGTCAGGCAATGCACAGGGCAAATCTATACTGATACCGGAGATCAAAAATGACATCTAAGGCGCTGAAACAAAACGTTATAGTAGGAATTATTGGCGCGGGGGCGATGGGAGCGGGGATCGCACAAGTGGCTGCCGAAGCCAAACACCCTGTTCTCATTTATGACGCGGTAGAAGGTGCGGCGGAGCGCGGTAAACTGCGCATAGAGACCAGCCTGAGCAAGCTGGTCAAGCGTGGCAAGCGGACAAATGCAGAGGTTCACGAAACGCTGAGCCGAATTTCCATTGCACAGAATATAGGTGAAACAGCGCCTGCCGGTATTGTCATCGAAGCCATCGCAGAAAATCTGAAAGCGAAATGTGATCTCTTTGCTCAGCTTGAAGAGATCGTGTCAAAAGACGCAATTCTATGTACCAACACGTCTTCCATTTCCGTGACCCGGATTGCTGCCCATTTGAAACACCCCGAACGTTTCGCAGGGTTTCATTTTTTCAATCCTGCTCCGGTGATGAAACTTGTCGAAGTGGTTTCAGGACTGGCGACAACAAAAGACCTGCGCGACTGCCTTTTGGAAACAGCACAGGGTTGGGGCAAAGTCGCAGTCGCAGCGCGCTCGACGCCCGGTTTTATCGTGAATCGCGTGGCACGTCCATTTTACGCCGAAGCGTTACGACTTGTCGAAGAACAGGTTGCCAGCCCTGCCACGCTTGATGCCATTTTCACTGGCTCAGGTCAGTTTCGGATGGGACCATTCAAATTGATGGATCTGATCGGAAACGACGTCAATTATGCGGTGACGTGCTCGGTGTTTGATGCCTATTATCAGGACCCGCGTTTCCGGCCTTCTCTGGTTCAAAAAGAATTGGTCGATGGCGGCTGGTTGGGGCAAAAAACGGGGCGCGGCTTTTTTGATTACGCGGAAGGGGCCGATGCCGTAAAGCCGGATGTGGTCACGCCGGACAGGCAGCTGGACTATGATCTGCCATTGTTGGACGGATCAGATATCTGCATTTCGGATGTTGCTGTTTTGCGGACAGATGGGCGCACCGCCAATGCGCGCGCCATTGCAGAAAAATGTGATGTCATCCTTTATGATTACATTTTGGACCCTACCACTGTGACCCATGTTGGGTTCACAGCCTCTTCGGGTGTTTCAGAGCACATTATAGCCAAATTTGTGTCTGGTCTGCACCAGCATAACACCTGCGCAATCCAGTTGCCGGATTGGCCGGGCCTGATCTTGATGCGAACCATTTCGATGCTGGCAAATGAAGCTTTTGAGGCGATTTTACACGGCGTTGCGGATGCAGATGGCATCGATAACGCAATGCGCTTTGGTGTAAATTATCCGAAAGGACCAATCGCTTGGGCCCACAGTATCGGCCTTGATACCATATTGAACGTTTTGGAAACACTTTACTTGGCAACCGGTGATCCTCGGTATCGCGTTTCAGTTGGTTTGCGTGCTGCAATTCCGGGGCAAAAAATTGCGTTTTCCGGGGACTGAATCGCGCGAGTGCCAACCACCGATGCAAGGTTTTTGATGAAGTAAGGACCCTTTTCAGACCGCAACATCAATGTCAGTAGCATCCGGAGTGCAGACCCAAGCAACCAACGAGTCAACCAAGGGCGGCAACACGATGGCCTCACCACCGGCGAAGTCAATAAATGCCTGTTTGTTCATCTCATTGGTGCCAACCAAAACCGGAATATCCAGCGCCAGCGCTTCTGCGATCAGATCCCGGAACCCGCGTCCCTCGGCCTCGTGTTTGCCAAATTTGTTGATGATCAGCACGTCAGCCCCTTGCAACAAAGCGGACTGGGCCAGCACCACCGCCGTTTCCAGCGCGTTGGGATTCAACCGGCAACCTCGCGCCTCTTTGCCCAGCGATTGCGAGATCCGGATCACCGGCCCATCCGGCAACACCCGCACATCCATCTCACAGCGATGGCTGTCGGCACGGTCAGTATTGATTTGCACAGTACCGCAAGTTCTAAGCGCCTGCGCCTTTAACCTGTCGGCCACTTCGGCCAACAACAGATCAGTGTCACCGCGCCCCAAGGCCATTGTATAGGCAATCTTCATCTTGACATTTCCTCAGCAATTAAAGGGCAGAAATTCGACCATACCGCCTGTTGGAATGGTTTCGGTATCGGCCGGGATGAACACCAGACCATCAGCATCAACCAGTCGCGACACCCGCGCGGACTGGGTATCGGGCGGACACTGGACCAGTTCCCGGCCCAGGCCATCAAATCCGGCCAGGGTTGCAAGGCGCAACTCACAACGTCCGGCTTTGTGTTTCAGATCGACCGCTGCCACGACGTGACGCCGTTTGGGGCCACAGGTTTCTCCACCGGTCAGTCCGGCCAGAATATGCGGGCCAAACAGGGCCCAGGTGACCAGCGCCGAGACCGGGTTGCCGGGCAACCCCAGCCAATAGGCATTTGCGATGCGTCCAAAAGAAACGGGTTTACCCGGTTTCATTGCCACCCCGGAAAAGCCAATCTCGCCGCCGATTTTGGCAATGGCAGGTTTGACATAGTCCGCTGCGCCAACTGAAATACCGGCGGTGGTGACGATGACATCGACCCGCTGGCTCAGCTCTGACAGCGTATCACCGATGGCCGCAAGACTGTCACCGCCCTGGACCACCTCGATAAGCTCGGCGCCTGCTGCCCTGATCGCCGCTGCCAGCATCGAAGAGTTAACATCCCAAATCGCCGCCCCGGTCAGCGCAGCGCCAGGGCGGCGGATTTCGTCACCGGTTGTTAAAATTGCAATGCGCGGGCGGGGTCGCACCTGAACCTGGCCATGGCCTGCCGCTGCAGCGGCGGCAATACCTGCCATGTCCAATCGACGTCCGGCATCCAGCATTACCTGACCCGGCTGCATATCCTCGCCCGCATAGCGAATATGGTCCCTTGGCTTGGGTTGCTTGGTCAAAGTGATCTGATCACCGCAACGCTGGACCCGTTCCTGCATCACCACCGCATCAGCCCCATCGGGCACCGGAGCACCGGTGAAAATCTGCACCGCCTGCCCTGCTTTCAGCGGCCCCTTTGCCACGCGGCCCGCTGGAACACACTGGCTGACAGTCAGGGTCCAAGGCGCCTCGCCCATTAGATCCGTGCTGCACAGCGCATAGCCGTCCATCGCCGAATTATCAAACGGCGGGGTCATCGCCCGGGCCGTCACTGGCGCGGCAAGGGTCCGCCCTGCCGCCTGCCCCAGATCAATAAGCTCGCTTGACGCACGGATCATCGTCCAGTCCGCAATCACCGTCTGCGCCGCATTGACCGGTATCAGCCCCTGCCCCAGATCCAATGCATCACAGCCACAGCCTGCGGCCTCAAGTCGTTGTAATACCGTCATCAGCAGAACTCCTTCTGGGCCAGCAGGTCAGCTAGCAGCCAAGGCATCAAGGATAACAAAGTGATCCCGACCCGAGATCGACGCATCCGCCAGTCGACGCCTGGCTTCGCTGCGCATATCAGCAGAGCGTTGTAGCCCCCAGGCAATGGTATCTACCCGCGCACTTATAAAGACCCGCGCCATGGCTTGAGCAATCAACTCTTCATCCGCACTGTTCAAAACCACAGCCAATGCCGCATGACGGACCGCCGTCGCCGGGTCCGCAACAAAATCGAGCAAGCGGTTGCCGGTCAGCTGGGCCACTGCATCTGCGCGCACCAGCGTATCGTCGTCCTCTAGTGCCTGCAGCATGAACTTGTGGATCTGACCAGTGCCAATCAGCACAGAGAGCGCGCAACGGCGCACTTCGGGTAGCGCGTCACACAGAGCCATTGGCGCCGCCTGTGCCCCTTCAAAACAGGTCGAAAATCCACGGGTCAGGGTTCGCCATGCTGTAATGCGCGTGCGGTCCTCGGAGCCATGCAGCTGTGCCAGCACCGCATCTGCAATCCGCACCGAGCCCAGCCCGCTTGCCGCATCCATCGCAGCACAGCTCAGATCCTCGGCCACCGTATCGGGGCCTTCGATGGCAATCCGGCGGCGTTTACTTTTGGGCTTGTTTTCGGCAGCCTTTGCATCAGCTTCTGGCGTCACGATCTGCAGGGCAGACAGGGTAGAACCGGTCTTGTCCTGCTCATCGGCCGCTGCGTCTTGCAAGATCTCACCGTCTTCACTGATCCGAATGCCTGACGAGGCCTCGGCTTTGGGCATGCCAACATCGGGGGCTGGGCCAAGGTCCAAAGCCTGGATGCAGTCGTCTTCGTCCAGCAACCCGCCGCTGACGGCCTGCACCAAAATGTCCAGCGCCACGCGGTCACCCGCCTGTGCCAGGGATTTGATTTCATGCAGCGCAACCATACGCACCTGTTGGGACCGGTCAGCAAGCAACTTGCCCAGAATCTCAACGATCTTCTCATCTGCAAGCCCGCCCAGACCGCGCACAGCGGCAAGTCGAGCCTCGATCGGACGTTCACCGTCTATGGCCAGAGCATTCAGCGGGCCTGCCGCACGGTCGGGAACAACCCTTGGCAGCAAGGCCGCCGCCGCTGGGGCAAGAACCGCGCCCCCGGTCTGCAACCAGGCCTGCAAGTTATCAACCAGCATATCGTGCAGATAGTCTGGCACCGGCAGCGACAACAGGGTCAGCGCCTTAGCCTGAACGGTCTCGGAGGGATCAGCCAGAGCGGCAATGACCCATTCTGGTCGGGCCTCGGCAAATTGTTTCAAACCACAACAGCGCAGATCCTGCGATGGATCACGCAGGGTCAGCGCCTCGGCCTGAGGCATATCCGCAGACAGCAACGACAGCCCCAGCAAGCGCAGCGCCACATCTTCGGCTTTGATCAAACGCTCCAGATGGTCGCGCAGCAGATCGGGGTCAACATCGGCCAAAGCATCCGCAGCACGTTTGCGGGCCAGGCCTTTGCCAGCTTCGACCGTGGCCAGCAACCAGATCAACCCCTGTTTGCCCATCTGCGCCAAAGCACGAAACACCGGAATATCCAGCGTCTGGCCCATTTCATCGTTCAGCGCCGCCAACAAATCATCAATGCTCTCAGAAACACCTAGGGTGCCCAAGGCGTTGATCGCGGCAATCTGGATATCCATCCAGTCATCCCAATCAGCAAAGTCGTCTTCCCAGGCGACACTGTCTTCGCACTTGCCCATAGCCAAAGCCCGCAGCTGGGGAATGCAGCTGCGATCCTCCAGGCCAACCAGAATTTGGATCGCCGCCAGCTTGACCTCACGCACCGGATCCCCCTGCAGGGATTCCAGGATCACGGCAGCGTCTTGGGGTTGAACCAGCGGTGCCAGCGCCTCGATGGCGTCGCTTCGCACATCCGGGTCCTGATCTCGCGTCAACCCCAGCAACACCTCGCGGCTGCGTGGGTCTTCTTTACTGTTACGGCCCAAGGCCCGCACTGCGGCGCAGCGGATCACTTCATTTTCACTTTGAATATGAGTGAGGATTGCGGAGGTGATGTCTTTGGTGCGGATCGGATCAGCCAGCATGGCATGCCTCATATTTCGTCAGAATTAATAGAGGATCTCCGGCGACCCATTGCCGCCGGAGATCAGATATTTACGCGATATCGCGGCGTGCAAAGGACATCGACCGGAACTGGTGTTTATAGGGGCTTTCGCCCATTTTACGCACCTTGCCGACACCCATCTTGTAGTTGTAGTTGCCGCTGATCCAGTCGACGACACGGCCCGACAGGGCATTTGCCGGCTGCGCTGTGTGCAAGAAATCCATGTAGCCAAGATTTTCTTTGACTGCCGCAGTTACGATAGCCACCGCTGTGATCGACCCATTTGTCAGCTCGATATGGCCATTCTTCAGCAGCGAGGCAAAGTCGAAGTCATCGCCCTCGACACCCACAACTGTCTCGGTCTGCACCGGAATCCGGTCCGAGTAGACCTGCACATAGTCACCGCTTTCGATGCCCTGTGCCTCGGCCACTTTGGGGTGGATCTCGATCCAGTTTTCCGGCCAGCGCTGCACGATATACGGACGGCGACGGTCATCGTAACCCGACTGCCAGCGTTCGTTGATCCGCCCGGATGAAATCCAGATCTCACCCTCACGCGGCTTCATCCATTCCCAGTACGAAGAGAACAAGTTCCAGGGGGCTTTCTGGATATTGCACTTGCCGGTCTGACTGTTGAAATGGGTCAGCTTCTTGTTGAAAACGTTTTTACCCACTGGACCTTCAGCCGGAAGTTTCCGGTTGATGTCGTGCAGACGTTTTGTTCCCTCCAAAGACCCATCGGCGCGCATCAGCACTGGCCCCTGGATACCATTGGTTCCGAACTCGCCCAGTTTCTGGTGCAGGGTCTTGCCTTCGCGGTGCGCAGCCACCTTGACCATATTGAAATCTTTGCGCGACCCGCGCGAATGGCGGGCGCCTTCTTCCAACACATCGTTCGAGTTTTGCCAGTCAAAGCCCTCAAAGCCCATCTTCTTGGACAGTTGCGCGATGATCCACCAATCCGGCTTGGCCTCACCCGGTGCATCGTAGAACTTGGGATACAAACGGATCCGGCGTTCGCCATTGGCACGGGTAAAGGTCTCTTCGCCCCAGCCCGAAGCCGGGAATACGATGTCAGCGTAACGGGCGCCGATAGGGTCGACCAGATAGATATCCTGATTGACCACCACGGTTCCGCCACTGTCAGCGCGCTTGATCAATGTGTCGATGATGTCTTGCTTGTCAAAGCTGGTCACCTGATGCGGATTGCGCGTTGTCTGCTCGTCGAACTTGGTCTGCAGCGACTGGGTTCCGCACATCGCCTGCACCCAGGTGGTCCCGATGACATGGGCAAACCGCGTGTGACCGGCCATAAAGTAACGGTCGGTATCCATCGCGCGACGGCGACGGCCCGGCAGTTTTTCTGGCGATTTGTTGCGGGGATAGCCACCGCCACGCAGACCGCCACGCTGGTGACCGCCGGCCCGGCCAATGACCTGCCCCGGACGTCCACCACAGCCACATGTAATGCCCAGTGCTGAAATCGCTTGGGTGTTGCCGGTGTTGTTGGACCAGTAGAAACCCTTTTCGATCATGATTGATGTTTTGGGGCGCGTGCCGTCAGCCTTGGGTTTGGCCATCCATTCCGCGGCAGTATAGATCTTCTGCACGTCGATCTGGGCGATTTCAGCAGCCTTTTCAGGCTCTGCGTAATCCTGCGCCAGCAGCCATTCTTTCCAGTCGTCAAAACCCTTGGTCTGGAACTTACCCCAGGTTGTGCGCCACTGCCACGGCGTGTTCCGAGTGCCTTGACCAAACCCCGATGAGCTTTCCCATTTGTTATTGACCCAGTTCTTGATCCATTCGTCATCCTGCCAACCGTTTTCAACAATGACACGGGCAATCGCCAGCACCACTGGCAAGTCGGTGCCAGGCTGAATGTCGAGCAACAGGCCACCATTCTTTTCAGCAAAAGCCACACCGGCGGTGCTGCGGGGCAACATGAAAATCGCTTTTTGGCCCCCCTGAATTGCCGGCATGATGTAATCGGTAAACAGGATAGTTTTCGACTCGTAGGGGTCAGTTCCGCACATCAGCAGGGTGTCGGCCTCGGCCCAGTCGTCATAACTAGGCGCAAAATTGTCAAAACCTGCGTCCCGGAACCCCGGTGTTGACGACACATCCGATGGGGTATCGTGGAATGTGAAGTTTGCAGTGCGAACATTCCCCAACGCGTATTTAGTAATCGCGTAGGTGTTCTCCATATAGCCATAAGAGAAGGTTTTTACGCCATAGGCATTGGTGCCGTGCTTGCGCAGCACATGGTTGCCCACTGCCGCTGCGATATCCAGGGCAAAATCCCAGGTCACCGGCATCAACACTCCGAACATCCGAACCATTGGCGATTTGAGCCGGTCCCGTGTTGGGGTCTGTGGGTTATAGACCTTTTGCGCCAGCGCCCCACCCCGGATCGAGGAGTTGCCCGAGTAGTTGACGAACTCGGTATCCTTATCGGGGATGATGACCACATGGTGCGGCTCGCCGTTATGCAGCACGATGTTGTGCTGGTTTGGCGCAACCCAGGGGCCCAGTGGTGAAACCGGGAAATCTTCGCCAAAGGCGTTTTGGTCCGCCAACGGGCCACCGCGATTGCCACCGCGAACAGGCCAGCGGTAAACCTTATACCCGCAAGCTACGATGCAGTAATCACAAGCCGTCGAGATAACCTCGGCGTCTGGTGGTGGCAGAGGAATGGATTCGTCTGGTACATAATAGGGTGTAGACATTGGTGTACCTCCTTACGCCTGAAGATTGTCAAAACGGCCATAGATCAGGCCAAACATGCCGACGGCATAGATATCGTCACCGTCCACCTCCAGCAGCACCTGCGGCAGCGATTGATAGGCCTGCCCCGAGATGAAAATCCCGTGCCGGGTCAGATCAAAAGTGGTCAGATGCAGCGGGCATGGGCCAAGCGCCTTGTCGGCCGCCTGATAGGTGCCCTGCAGCGGTCCACCCTGGTGGGTACAGGTGTAGTTAAAGGCAACCACATCTTTGTCAGGCCCAATGCCACCACCTGATTCCTGGCCCAGTTTGACCAGGATCGACTCGGCGTATTCACCTTCGTCGGGGTATTCAAAATCGAAAGGTTCATCGACTTTCAGCTCGCTGAGCTTGGCGATCAGCTTGCGCGGATAGGTGGAAATCATCGCCGGGGTCTGCGCCTCAGGGGCGCCTGGAATACCCACCATGACCATGGTGGTTGCAATACCGCCGCTCAGCAGAACCTGACGCCTGTTCATCAAGCATTTCCGGGTACCCGCCTTGGCTGCCTCATTATTCTCGCCGTTGATCGCGGCTACAAGTTTGGGATCGAGGTCATTCATCTCGGATCTCCTTTCATTTCAGGGCCGCAGGAAACGGCTGCATCATGGGAAGCTCAGGTTCTTCTGGCAGGATTTCCTCACCCGACAGGCTATCAAGGAAAGCCACGAGATCATCCATTTCACCGTCAGACAGGCCCAGAGGTTTCATCAACTCGGTCTTGTTCTTGGAGAACTCGTTTTCACCGCCACCGTCGTTGTAGAACTCCACCACATCTCGCAGTGTTTCCAGCATGCCGTTGTGCATGTAGGGATAGGTGTATTTGGTGTAGCGCAGCGACGGCACGCGGAACTTGCCCTTATCGACACCCTGTTTGGTGCGGAAATAGAGCCCCGGATCATCCTTGGTGCTGCGATACATCGCTTCAGTCGAGCCTTTGCCGTAAAGCTCAAAACGATAGGTGATCTGGGCGATCGGATCGTCTTCCCAACCGTCAAAGGGTGGCACACCAAGGTTATAATAGGCCTCGTTGGTCAGCATCGGACCGTTGTGACAGGTGACGCAGTTGCCCTTGCCAGTGAACACGTCCAAACCGCGCTGTTGCTGCTCGGTCAGGGCGGCCTCGTCACCGCGCAAATAGTTGTCGAACGGGGTATCGGTCTGCACCAGCGTCCGCTCATAGGCGGCAATCGCATCATAGGCGTGACGGATATTGGGCCAGTCATCGCCAAACACCTCAGCAAAGGCCTCGCGGTATTGCGGCACAAAGGCCAGCCGCGCCTCCATCATGTCGTCTTCGCCGTTGCCCGCGACACCACCACGCGCCGCTGAGCGGGCCTGGTGTTCCAGCGATCCAGCCGAGCCAGCCCAGAACAATTTCCCGTAATAGGCCGAGTTGATGATGGTCTGGCTGTTGCGCCAGTGGGTGGTGCCGGGATAGCCAAAGCTGATCTTGTCCTGCACCGCCCAACCTGCATCCGGCAGGTGGCACGATGAACAGGGCATCGCGTAGTTGCCCGACAGGATCGGATCAAAGAACAGCATTTCGCCGAGCGCGATCTTTTCCGGGGTCATTGGATTATCCGCCGGAATCGGCGGCGATCCAAGTGGGGCCAGTTGTGCGGAACCATCGCTATCTGCAAAGGCAGCTGACGCGCCCAGCACAGCAAGGCCTGCAATAAATGGTGTAATGCGTTTCATGTCCTTGCCTCCTCTAGTTGTTCACGTTGCGCCAGTCTTCGATCACCTGGTAATCGAAACTGTCATCCGGCCAGACATAGGCTTCGGTCTCAAAACTCGCGCCGCTTAGCGCTTGCAGGAAGGCGACCAAATCACCCTTTTCACTGGGCTTCAGACCCAGAGGCTGCAGGATGCGATCCTTGTTGACGTCGTCGCCGCCACCGACGTCGTAGAAATCCACAACATCTTCTAGTGTGGCGATCATGCCGTTGTGCATGTAGGGCGCGGTATAGGTCAGCTCGCGCAGGCTGGGTGTCAGGAACGTCCGCTTGGTGGCCTTCTCATGGGTG
>Ga0105358_10000181_pt1 | contig 28468 bp, 24 predicted proteins | sample GOMGulsemesocosm_5_FD_83509 | JGI IMG/M metagenome (GOLD analysis project Ga0105358, IMG submission 83509) | Methane-oxidizing microbial communities from mesocosms in the Gulf of Mexico - GOM15C Gulf of Mexico | ecosystem: Environmental > Aquatic > Marine > Cold seeps | place: Gulf of Mexico... | reverse complement strand
TATAACGCATCGTTAAGCGACATAAAAAGTTAGCTAACTATAATGGTGAAAGACGAATATTTCCAATTAATTAACTTATTGTCATTAAGCGTTAACCACCAGTGAATGGCAAGGGCTTTGCGGAAGGGGTGCTCTGGAGGATGCATGCGCACAACAAAGTTTCCAATTTAATGAAAGGGGTCTCGCTATTTTTACTATTGGTTCTTAACTATAATTTCTCTAGTAAACTTGCACTTGCAAGTTCTTTTATGTGTCGCTATAATTTGGCGTCATAAATTTTAATCGTTCGTAGGAGTAAGGTACTTTTATACTGCTTATTTTTTATAATAAAGTAGGTGAATTAGTGCATTATAAAAAAGCGTTACACGCTAATTATTTGAGGAAATTAAATGCAAGTTTCAGTTGAGACAATAAAAGGTTTGGAACGTCGTTTGACTATTTCAGTTCCAGCCGAAATCGTAGATGTTGAAGTTAAAAGTCGTCTTAGTAAAATGAGTAAAACCCAACGTATTGATGGTTTCCGTCCAGGTAAAGTACCGCAGTCAGTAATTCAAAAACGCTTTGGTAAGTCAGTACGTCAGGAAGTTGCTGGTGAATTCATGCAACGTAATTTTTTTGATGCTATCACTGCAGAAAAAATTATGCCTGCAGGTCGTCCTTCGTTCGTCGCTAAAACTAATGAAGATGGTAAAGCATTAGAATTTGAAGCAACATTTGAAATTTATCCTAAAGTTGAATTAAAAGACTTAGAAAAAATAACGGTAGAGTGTCCAGACGTTGAAGTTAATGATGCTGATTTAGATGAAATGTTTGTAACATTGCAAATGCAGCATAAAACATGGAAAGAGAACAAACGTGTAAGCAAAAAAGGCGACAAGTTAACGCTTAACTTCAACGGCCGTATTGACGGTGAAGAATTTGAAGGTGGCAAAGCTGAAGGGTTTGAAATTGAACTTGGTGCCGGTAGCACGATCCCTGGTTTCGAAAAAGACATCATTGGCATGAAAGTAGATGAAGAAAAAACGATTAAAGTAACATTTCCTGAAAGTTACCATGCTGAACACCTAAAAGGTAAAGAGGTGGAGTTTGATATCGTTGTTAATAAAACTGAAGGTCCAGTATTACCTAAAGTTGATGATGAGTTCGCTAAACTTTTCGGTGTTAAAGAAGGTGGAGTTGACGCATTACGTGTAGAAGTTCGCAAAAACATGACACGTGAATTAACGCAAGCAGTTAAGGCTAAAGTTAAAGAGCAAGTGATAGAAGGTTTATTAGCTGGTCATGAAATTGGTTTGCCATCAGCATTAGTTTCTGACGAAGTTGACTTTTTACGTCAACAAACTAAGCAACGCTTCCCAGGAAAAATCAATCCAAAAGATCTGCCTGATCTGCCCACTGAAATGTTTACAGAGCAAGCAGAACGACGGGTTAAAGTTAGCATATTACTCGGTGAAGTAATCAAAGCCAATAAATTAATAGTTGACAATGATAAAGTTGATGAGTTAATTGCTACTGCTGCTTCGGCTTATGAAGATCCGAAAGAAGTTATTGAACACTATGCTAAGAACAAAGAATTAATGCAGCAAATGCAAAATGTTGCTTTAGAAGAGCAAGCAGTTCAATTTTTACTTGAAAAAGCGAATGTATCAAGCAAAAAAGCTAGCTTTAAAGATATTATGAGCCCGGAAGGTAAGTAATCCCCTTTTTATATTGACAAAAAGCTGCGTAATCGCTTAAATGACTTATATGGAAACATGTAAGTCATTTTGTTTTATATGTAGGCCACATTTTTACATTAGATTTAAGGAAGGTACACACTTGTTTACTTCACAGCATGCATCTCAGTTTCATTCACAAATAAACTCACAAAGTTCAGTTACCAACCCAGAAAGTGCCTTAGTGCCTATGGTTGTAGAACAAACAGCTAAGGGTGAGCGCTCATACGACATATATTCTCGACTATTAAAAGAGCGAGTTATCTTTTTATGTGGTCAAGTTGAGGATCACATGGCGAATTTAATCATCGCACAGTTATTATTTTTAGAATCAGAAAGCCCAGATAAAGATATTTTTATCTATATTAATTCGCCTGGTGGTTCGGTAACAGCCGGTATGGCAATTTACGATACAATGAAATTTATTAAACCCGATATCAGTACTGTCTGTATTGGTCAAGCGGCAAGTATGGGGGCATTTTTACTTTCTGGTGGAAGCAAAGGGAAGCGCTATTGTTTACCTAATGCGCGTGTAATGATTCATCAACCGCTTGGTGGTTTTCAAGGTCAGGCATCAGATTTCGAAATACATGCAAAAGAAATTTTGTACATTAAAGACAAGTTAAATCGCTTAATGGCTGAGCATACCGGGCAACCATTAGAGAAATTAGCTCAAGATACTGACCGGGATAATTTTTTAAGTGCAGAAAGTGCGGTTGAATATGGTTTAGTTGACTCCATATTAGAACAAAGAAACAGTTGATTTTTTTAGTACACTATACAATAAAAAAATAATGTACTAAAAAAATACTAAAATTAGTACTATGCTTAGTCTATAGAGGTTTATAGAAACAGTTAGTAGCTAATTAACAGAATTAAGATATTTAGAGGTAGGGCATGACGGATATAAAAAGTGGCGACGGTGACAATGGTAAGTTACTTTACTGCTCATTTTGTGGCAAAAGCCAACATGAGGTACGTAAATTAATTGCTGGTCCATCAGTATTTGTTTGCGATGAATGTGTAGAGCTATGTAATGACATTATTCGTGAAGAAATTAAAGAAATTTCACCCAAAGAAGATAAAGACGGATTACCTTCTCCAGTAGAAATACGTGAAAGATTAGATGATTATGTTATAGGTCAGGATCACGCAAAAAAAGTATTGGCAGTTGCGGTTTATAATCATTACAAACGATTACGTACCGGTGATTCTCATAATGGTGTTGAATTAAGTAAAAGTAATATTCTATTAATCGGTCCAACTGGCTCAGGTAAAACCTTATTAGCGCAAACGTTAGCTCGTTTGCTTGATGTGCCCTTTACTATGGCAGATGCCACTACCCTAACTGAAGCCGGTTATGTGGGGGAGGATGTTGAGAATATTATTCAAAAATTATTACAAAAATGTGATTATGATGTTGAAAAAGCGCAACGTGGTATTGTTTACATTGATGAGATAGATAAAATTTCTCGTAAATCAGATAATCCTTCAATTACGCGTGATGTATCAGGTGAAGGTGTTCAACAAGCATTATTAAAACTTATTGAAGGTACTATTGCTTCTGTGCCACCACAAGGCGGACGTAAGCATCCTCAACAAGAATTTTTACAAGTAGACACCTCTAAAGTTCTATTTATTTGTGGTGGCGCTTTTTCTGGCCTTGATAAAGTGATTGAGCAACGTTGTCAGACAGGAACAGGTATAGGTTTTGGTGCTGAAGTACGTGGTATAGATGAAAAAGTGACTTTAACTGAACGTTTAGAAGAAGTTGAACCTGAAGATTTAGTGAAATATGGTTTAATTCCCGAGTTTATCGGTCGTTTACCTGTTGTTGCAACCTTACGTGAATTAGATGAGTCTGCATTAATTCAAATTCTACAAGAACCTAAAAATGCGTTAACAAAACAGTTTGTCGCATTATTTGATATAGAAGAAGTTGAATTAGAATTTAGAGAAGATGCACTGCGCGCAATTGCTAAAAAAGCTATGGATAGGAAAACAGGAGCCCGTGGTTTACGTTCAATTGTTGAAGCGGTGTTACTTGATACAATGTATGAACTACCATCGATGGTAAATGTGAGTAAGATAATCATTGATGAAAAAACGATAAAAGGTGAATCTAAACCGTTGGTTATATACGATAGTAAGCAAGACAAAGCGGTTTGCGAATAAACAATACCAGTTTTATTAATTAATAAATAACGAAGTAGTTAGTTTTTAACCAAAAGAAATAATTAACTACTTCATAATATTGGTAACACCTCCAAATAAAAGGTCAGTGATGTATATTTTTTAAGGGCGGAGCTATTAATAAAAAGGTATGTCTTGATCATCAATCTACGAGATGTCCTGAAACAGGCATGTTGAAGAATCCCCACGTCACCTGAAATTCGTATAGTGAAGTATCATAGGCATGAACATCATCACTAGAAACTTATTTTAATTGCTTGTAACTTCCTTATTTATCCCCATATAGTTTCTAATCAGTAATTTATAACACTTTTTAAAGAGACTCTCATGACTGAAGAATTATCAGGTGTAGTTGAAATCCCCGTACTTGCCTTAAGAGATGTTGTCGTTTATCCACAAATGGTTATTCCTTTATTTGTGGGTCGAGAAAAATCTATTCGTTGTTTAGATCTTGCCATGGAAAATGACAAGCAAGTATTTTTGGTGGCACAAAAAGATGCTGCTATTGATGATCCTCAAGCCAATGATGTTTATAAAGTAGGTACAGTAGCGACCATTTTACAAATGTTAAAACTTCCCGATGGTACGGTAAAAGTTTTAGTTGAAGGGGTACAACGTGCACAGGTGACAGAGTTTATTGAAACGCAGGAATACTTTAGTGCAAATGTTACGTATTTACCAATTGAAGGTGAATCAGAAGATGATACTGAAGTTTTAATTCGCTCAGCCATCTCGCAATTTGAAGGTTATGTAAAACTTAATAAAAAAATTCCACCTGAGGTGCTCACTTCGGTTTCAGGCATTGATGATGCTCAGCAATTAGCTGATACCATGGCTGCACATATGCCTTTAAAACTTGTCGATAAACAAAAAATATTAGAGATTGTTAATGTTGGTAAGCGGCTAGAGCATTTAATGGCACTGATGGAAGGTGAAATTGATTTATTACAAATAGAGAAAAAAATCAGAACACGCGTTAAAAAGCAAATGGAAAAAAGTCAGCGTGAGTATTATTTGAATGAGCAAATGAAAGCCATTCAAAAAGAGCTCAACGAAGGTGATGAAACACCAGACGAACTTGAACTAATGGCTAAACGTATTGAAGAAGCACAAATGCCAGCAGAAGCAAAAGACAAAACGTTAGCCGAACTGCAGAAGTTGAAAATGATGTCACCGATGTCAGCCGAAGCGACAGTAGTGCGCAGCTATATTGATTGCATGATCAATGTACCGTGGAAAAAACGTAGTAAGTTAAGGCGTAATCTAGCAGTAGCACAAGAAGTGCTAGATAAAGATCATTATGGTCTAGATAAAGTAAAAGAGCGAATTCTAGAGTATCTTGCTGTTCAACAACGCGTTAGCCAGTTAAAAGGTCCTATTCTTTGTTTAGTAGGACCTCCTGGGGTTGGTAAAACCTCATTAGGCCAATCTATTGCAAGGTCTACAGGGCGAAAGTTCATTCGTATGGCGCTAGGTGGTGTGCGTGATGAAGCCGAAATTAGAGGTCATCGCCGTACTTATATCGGCTCATTACCCGGTAAGTTAATTCAAAAAATGTCAAAAGTTGGTGTGAAAAATCCACTATTTTTATTAGATGAAATTGATAAAATGGGTTCAGACATGCGTGGTGACCCTGCCTCTGCTCTTTTAGAAGTATTAGATCCTGAACAAAACACCACGTTTAACGACCATTATTTAGAAGTAGATTATGACTTATCCGATGTGATGTTTGTTGCTACTTCTAATAGTATGGATATTCCTGGCCCATTACTTGACCGAATGGAAGTTATTCGTTTATCGGGTTATACCGAAGATGAAAAATTAAATATTGCTCGAGATCACTTAGTCGATAAACAAATTAAGCGTAACGGATTAAAGAGCAATGAAATAACCATTGATGACAATGCTATTATTGGGATTATTCGATATTACACTCGTGAAGCAGGAGTACGTAACCTCGAACGTGAAATATCTAAATTGTGCCGTAAAGCGGTTAAGTCGATTTTATTAGATAAGAAACTGAAAAAAGTCATTATCAATCAAGATAATTTAGATGAGTTTTTAGGCATACAACGATTTGATTACGGTAAAGCCGTTGATAAAAATCGTGTGGGATTAGTAACTGGCTTGGCATGGACACAGGTGGGTGGTGAGTTATTAACGATAGAGACAGCATCAGTACCCGGTAAAGGTAAATTAACTTATACTGGGTCCTTAGGTGATGTTATGCAAGAGTCCATTCAAGCGGCGATGACCGTAGTACGCAGTAGAACAAAAAAATTGCGTATTAATGAAGATTTTTATGAAAAACGTGATATTCATGTTCATGTGCCAGAGGGCGCAACTCCAAAAGATGGACCAAGTGCCGGAGTAGGTATGTGTACTGCACTTGTTTCAAGTTTAACCGGTAACCCGGTAAGAGCTGACGTTGCCATGACAGGTGAAATCACCTTGCGTGGTGAAGTGATGGCTATTGGTGGCTTAAAAGAAAAATTATTAGCGGCACATCGTGGAGGAATCAAAACGGTTATTATTCCTCATGAAAATGAACGTGATCTAATAGAAATACCTGAGAATGTGAAGGCTGATTTATCTATTCACCCGGTAAAATGGATAGATGAAGTTTTAAAGCTAGCACTTGAACAACCAGTAGAAAAGTGGCAAGCAGAATGATTTTTAAACGAGAAAGTTAATTTTTGATACAAATAAGTTAAAAAAGTTAAAAAACTGATAGAAAATAGTAATTAAGACTTTTTAAACGCTACAATTATGGTAAGTTAACTACGCTAATACCGCTAGACCCCTTATATATCTTGTATAAAGTAATATGTTTAGGAGAGCTAGCAAAAAAAGTTTTTCTAAACTCTACGCTTAAAGTTCAAAAGAAATAATTTACACCTAGTGTAAATTTACTTTCTATCGGACGAACTTTTATTAAACCCCTTATCGAGGGAAGTAAAAATAGCGTTGTAATAATAACAATTTAAGGGGTAAACACTGTGAATAAATCTCAACTTATCGAGAAAATCTCAGAAGGTGCTGACATATCAAAAGCTGCTGCTGGTCGCGCATTAGATTCATTTATTGGTGCTGTAACGGAAGAATTACAAAATGGTGAACAAGTTGCTTTAGTTGGTTTTGGTACTTTCTCAGTACGTGACCGTGCAGCACGAACTGGCCGTAATCCACAAACAGGCGCTACTATTCAAATAGCGGCTGCTAAAATTCCTGCATTTAAAGCCGGTAAAGCATTAAAAGATGCTTGTAATGACTAATATTTAACTACTTGTTATAAGCAATATAGTTTTATAATACAAAGTTACAAAGATTTAAATATATTAAGACCACCTAAAGGTGGTCTTTTATTTTCAGCGTCTATTTAAAATAGACGCTGAAAATAGTAGCTATATACCTAATGCTGAAAAAGTGAATGTAGCGTCAGTATCTTGTGCTAAGTTTTCGGCATTAATACAAAGATCTTCAATTAAAAGACCATGGAGATAATAACAGGTGAGTAAGAGTAAAAATAAAACGTAGCTTGCACTTCAAGCAATGGTCTGCATCTGTTAAAATCGCGAGCAACAACAAACTTTAGCCTGAAATAAACTATAGCCTGAACTCTCGATATTATAGAGATCGGTTTTAATGGCTATACCTTAAATAAATGAGATAAAGATGTTAGAAAATATTCGAGAAAGCTCGCAGGGCATGACAGCCAAAATTATTCTTGGCGTTATTATATTAACTTTTGCTGTTGCAGGTCTTGGTAGTTACACTAATTCTGCTGATACGTCGGTTGCGACGGTTAATGGTGAAAAAATTAGTCAGCAAGCTTTCAATAAAGCTTATCAAGCACAGCGTAATCGAATGGCACAACAATTTGGCGATATGTTTGATACCTTATCTAATGATAGTAATTATATGGCTAATTTTCGCCAAGGTGTTTTAGATAATCTAATTAACGAACGATTAATTGATCAAAATGCAGAAAGTCTCGCTATTCGTGTATCAGATGAACAACTTAAAAAAACAATAAGAGAAATGCCTGAATTTCAGGTTGATGGCGTTTTTGATAATAACCGCTACTTGGCTATTATTAACCAATCTGGCTTTTTCCAATCATCAAACTTTCGAGATTACCTACGTGTTGAAATGACTCGTAGTCAATTATCTCAAGCACTTATTTCTACTGAGTTTAATCTACCTTATCAAGAGAAATTACAACTTGATTTGCAAAATCAAACCCGTGATATTCGTTTTGCTACTCTTTCAGTAAAACAATTTGAGGCTGGAATTGATGTTAGTGAGGAGGAAATTAAAACTTACTATCAAGCTAATCAAATTCGCTTTGAGAATAAAGAACAAGTAAAAGTAGATTATATCCGTTTAACTGTCGCAGATATCGCTAAAAACATCCAGGTCACTGATGAAGATATTGCCAGCTATTATCAAGAAAACATTGCTAGCTATACTCAAGCGGAACAGCGTCGTGTTTCACATATTCTTATAGAGTTTACTGAAGGTGACAGTAACAGTGAAGGCATAGCCAAAACACAAGCTGAAGCTGTATTAACACGAATTGCCCGAGGTGAGGATTTTGCCACGCTTGCTAAAGAATTATCAAATGATACTTTTAGTGGTGAAAATGGTGGTGATTTAGATTTTATTGAAACCGGCGTAATGGAGCCAAGTTTTGATGAAGCAGCTTTTGCAATAGCAACAGTTGGTGATATCACCGAACTAGTCAAAACTAGTTTTGGTTACCATGTGATAAAATTAACCGAGCTTAAAAAACAAGTAATCCAAACTTTAGCTGAGGTTAAAACTGAGTTACAGGCTAAAGTGAGTAATGAAAAAGCACAGGAAAAGTTCTACATACAAACTCAAGAAATGGCACGGGTAAGTTTTGAGTTTCCAGACAGTCTCGACGATGCTGCTAGTGAGGTAAATACGGAGATAGAAACATCAACTTGGTTATCTAATTCGGGTCTAAATACCAATAATACAGCGCCTTTTAATGATTCTAAAGTTCTTGATGTAGCATTTTCTGATTTAGTTTTACAAGATAACCTAAACTCAGATGTTATTGAACTTAATGATAATGAAGCGCTAGTATTACGTTTGAATACCTATCAAAAAGCTAATATTAAGCCGTTAACGGAAGTTCAAACGAAAATAGAAACAATATTAGTGGCACAAAAGGCGACTGAAAAAGCACAAAGTATGATAGAAGCACTATTGGTTCAATTTAAAGCGGGCAATGACATTACAGAGCAGCTCACTAAACATTACGTTAGCTTTACTGCAAAGGAAAATGTGGCACGTTATAGTGCTGACTTGGATCAAAGTATTACCCGTGAGGCGTTTATATTGCCTTATCCTACACAAGGGACTATTTCAGCATCAACAGTTGCATTAAGTAATGGCGATTTAGCGTTAGTTGAGGTACAAGCGGTTAAAGTCAATGATTCGATTGCAAGTCCACAACTTGCTCAACAACAAACTTCTCAGTTAGCCCAATTAGCTTATAAAAGCTATGTTGATTCATTAAGAGTTGGTGCTACAATTACTCATGCTAAAGTAGCTGAGCCAGCAAACTATTAAACTAATAGCAGTTTTTTAAATCCGCTAGATTGCCGTATTTAATAGCACTTAGATTTAGGCTTAGATTAACGTAATAATTAGAGGTAACTCTCTAATTATTATCTTCTTTTAGATTTTAGTTGAAAACTCTGAGTTAGTAGTAGTTTTTGAGTAACTTTATGTTGCGGGTTACTCATCACATCACGCGTTTTACCTGACTCAACAACTTCCCCATGCGATAACACCATAATATTGTCACTAAAATGTCGAATGATTCCTAAGTTATGAGAAATCAGAATATAGGCCAAGCCCATCTGTTGTTGTAGATCTAATAACAAATTAATCATTTGTGAACGTAATGACGGGTCTAGTGATGCTAATGCTTCATCGAGTATTATCACTTCAGGTTGTAATATAATCGCTCTAGCCAGCGAAATTCGCTGCTTTTGACCACCAGAGAACATATGTGGATAAAAATTCATATGATCGCCCAACAATCCTACTTTTTGTAATGTGGTTCGAATGAGCTCTTTTCGTTTTATTTCATCAAATGGCGTATTGAGTTTTAGCGGTTCATCGAGTAATTGTAATATAGTTAGGCTTGGATTTAGCGTAGTCCCTGAATCTTGAAATATCATCCGAATGTGTTGGCATCTTTGTTTATAGCTAGAACTTTCTAGTGCTTGGCCATTCAAATAAATACAGCCCCCACTTGCTGGCTCTGCGCCAACTAACAACTTAGCTAACGTTGATTTACCTGAACCAGCCTCACCAATAATAGCTAACGTCTGATGAGCTTCAACACTAAAAGAAATAGGCGCTAAAACTGTTGTTGATTTTTTGTTAAACCAATAATTTTTATGTTTATAGGATTTACAGAGGTCTTTTACTTCAAGTAATTCTGACATCTTATTACGCTCCCTTTATTATTTTTTTAGGGGAGGGGGTAAATGGAGTAGGTGTCGTCAAAGGAAAATGGCAACTGACTTTATGTTCGTGAAAATGAGTGACCAAAGGGGCTTTTACGCAAGCTTGTTGTGCCCTAGGACATCGTGGCCCTAAACGACAGCCAATGGGTAAATGCTGTAAAAGGGGAATGCTGCCCGGTAATGTTTTTAATCGTGATTTTGAAGGTAAATGTAAATTAGCACTGGGGCTACTATCGACTAGCGCTCTGGTATAAGGATGTAATGGCTTATTAAATATTTGCGCTGTTGTCCCTGCTTCAACAAATTGGCCACTATACATTACCGTAATGGTATTGGTCCAATAGGTTATATTTTCTAAATCATGACTGATCAATAATATAGACATGTTTTTTAATTGGTTTAAGCTGGATAATAACCTGAAAATCTGTCCTTCATTGGTATTTTCCATTGCCGCTGTTGGCTCATCTGCAATCAATAAAATTGGCCTTCTTGCTAAGGCCATTGCTATCATCACCCGTTGGCATTTCGCTTCAGTTAACTGATGCGGGTAACTCTTAAGACAACTTTGGTGGTTTTTTATGCCTACTTTATGTAAAAGTTTAATCGCAGCAGCTTGACGTTGTTGCTTTCTTTGCCAAAAAAATCCTGTTAGCTGGCCACTATCAATGGCTTCTGTTAACTGTTCTCCAATGGCAGTTGTGGGATCTAAACAGGCCATAGGCTCTTGAAAAATCATCGCAATATCGCGAGAGAGCAAAGCTTTACGTTCTTCAACGGATAGGCGTAATAAGTCAATGCCGCGCCAATGAAATCTATCTGCATGAACATGCCACTTATCATCAAGAACACCAACCAATGCTTGTGCTAACAAGGACTTCCCTGAGCCTGACTCACCCACTAATCCTCTTACTTCGCCTTCTTTCATCGATAAGCTGACTTTATCAACGGCGAGTATATTTTGTTCATCATTGATGAGTTCAATCGATAGGTTTCTAATATCAAGTAAATTCATTAGCGTTCCTTACGGAGTTTAAGTGCATGACGAATACCTTCACCGACCAGGTTGGTTGCAACTACAGAAAATAAAATAGCTAAACCGGGTAAGTAAACGGTCCATGGAGCAATATAAAACATATCTAAACCATTCGCTAAGCTGGCTCCCCATTCAGGTAATGGCATTTGTGCGCCCAAGCCTAAAAAGCCTAATGTTGCAATATCTAAAATAGCTGCAGATTGTGCTAAGGTTGCTTGCCCCATGATTCTATCGGTAATATTAGGAAAGATTGAATAGTACAGAATTCTAAATGGACTTGCGCCATCTAGTCTGGAGGCGAGGACATAACCTTTGCGAAACTCCTCTTTTACTGCATAGCGCGTGATATGAATAAATTGAGGGATGAGTACCAGCACTACAGCCCATACGGTATTACCAATACTAGGCCCTAATATGGCAACAATAATAATAGCGAGCAATAAAGAAGGGATGGATAAGGTTACATCGAGAAAATGATTAAGAAAGCTTGATTTAAGACCTGACGTTAGGGCTGATAATGAACCGATAATCACGCCAATAACCAGTGAAATAATGACAACTATAAAACTAAGTCCAAAGGTAAGTGAAGTACCATACATTAAGCGCGATAACATATCTCGACCTAATTCATCAGTACCCAAAAGATAGCTAACATTACCATCATTATGCCATGCCGGTGGCAGTAATAGCATATCTAGTTGCCCTTCAACAGGAGAGTGAGGGGCTAAAAGTGGTCCGAACACAGCGAGTACTATCAAAAATAAAAAACAGCTAAACCCAGCCATTGCAACAGGTGTTTTGCGAAAAACTAACCATAGTTGCATAAATGGAGAAGGAAATATTTCTTCTAAATATATCTTATCGCGCGCCATGTTTATTTCCTCTAGCTAGTGGGTTTAGCGCGGCATAAATAAAATCTGTTAAGATGTGCACTATAAAAATGAAGCATGACAAAACTAATAGACCACTTTCAATCGCGGTATAGTCTCTTTGATAAATACTTTCTATAAGCCAGCGGCCTATTCCTGGCCAGCTAAAAATAACTTCAGTGACCATTGCAAGGGTCACTAAGTTCGCAAATTGTAAACCAACATGACGAATTATTTTGATTAATGAGTTTCTGATAGCATGACGAAAAATAATTTGTTGAAAAGTTAACCCTTTAGCTCTTGCAGCACGAATATAGCTAGTTTCTAATACTTCGATCATTGACGTACGGGCTAATCGAATAAAAATTGTAGCGGGAGCTACTGCAATGACACAAGCGGGTAGAATAATATGGGCGGTGGCATCAATAAAAGCTTGCCACTTATAAGGGCTTTGACTCAGAAGAATATCTATAAACTGAATACCCGTTACTGGCTCTATTTCAAATAGTAAACTTATCTGACCAGCAGAAGGAAACCAACCTAAGCTGATAGAGAAAGTTAAAATTGCTAATAAGCCTAACCAAAATACGGGTATGGAATAACCTAACATCGACACGGATAAAATTAAATTATCAGTGAACTTGTTATGTTTTATTGCAGCAATAAAACCTAAAGGAACACCAATAAACATAGCAATGAGTAATGCAACTAAACTGAGCTCAATAGTCGCAGGTAATAAATTAACTATTTCAGTACTGATCTCTGATTGACTTGCCATTGATAACCCTAAGTCACCGTTAATTATATGGCTCAGATAAGCAAGGTATTGCCAGAAAATATTACGGTGAGTTTGATAAGCATCATTTAGCTCAATAAGTTGATTTGGTGTAGCGTTAATAGCACCCGTTAGATTAATTATTGTCTCGCCAGGAAATAAAAAATTGAGGCTAAATGACAATAGCGTTAGTAATAACATGGTAAAAGTAAAGAGGCTTAAACGGCGTAAAGTAAAAACTAGCATAATTAATTTACACCTGTATTGTTGATGTTACTTAGTATGCGTTGAGGGGAGTGTGTATCTAGTTTTTTTTTCTTGGTTAAATTAAGTTTAGATACTTGGTAAAAATTGATACCGCCAAAGGGTGCTAGAATATTACCCATTATATTGTTACCTCTGGCTTGAAACCGCTTTGTGTGCGCAATTGGAATTAAAGGAACTTCTTGTGTAAGTATAGCCGTCGCTTGAGCATAGTATTTTTTTCTTTGGTTAATATTAGTTGTTTGTAATGCTTTTTTTATAATAGCATCATATTTTTGGTTACACCAAAAGGTGGAGTTGGTACCTGCCTGTATAGCGGAACAACTTAGTATTGGAGAGAAAAAATTATTAGGATCAGCGTGTTGTGCAGACCAGCCTAATAAAAAACTTTGATGCTTACCTTGTTTTAGTCGTTGTAAAAAAGTACTCCATTGATAACTAATAATATTAACTTTTATATCAATTCTTTTTAAATTACTTTGAATGATTTTAGCCATCGTGATGGCATTCGGGTTATAAGGGCGCTGAATTGGCAGGGCCCATAAATCCATGGTAAAGCCCTCAGCGTAGCCTGCAAGTGTAAGTAAGGTTTTTGCTAAAGCAGGATTAAATTCTTGCTTAGGAAGGGTTTGATCAAAAGCCCATGACGTTTCGGGTATTAACGAATTAGCTATTTCAGCTTTTCCTTGATAAACCGCTTCAAGTAAGGTTTCCTTATTAATAGCATAACTGATTGCTTGTCTAACGAGTTTATTATCAAAGGGAGCTTTGTTGACATTAAAACCCAAATAACCAACATTTAATGAGGTTACTGCTTCTAATAATAAATCATTATGTTGAGTTATTTCCTCATGAGCAATAGGGTAAGCAGCTATATCACATTCTTTTGCGAGTAATTTTGTTAACCTACCGGTATTACTTGGGGTAATATCAAACACTAGTTGCTCAATTTTTACTGGTTCACGCCAGTATTGTTCGTGGCGATAAAAGCGTATCAAAGAGCCAACGCGATACTCTTTTAACTTAAAAGGCCCTGTTCCTACTGGGTGTGTATCTATATCTGATTTAGCCTTTTGTTTAGTTAGTTGCTCAGCATATTCAGCAGATAAAATAATAGCAAAATCAGTTGCAAGTTTATGTAGGAACGAATTGTCAGCGTGAGATAAATGAAAGCGTATGGTGTAATCATTAATCTTTTCGATATTTTCAATTAAATCACTTAAGCCCATATTTTGAAAAAAAGGATAATTTCCGCCAGAGACTATGTGATACGGATGTTCAGCATCTAAAGCTCTGTTGAAACTGAAAATTACGTCATCAGCGTTTAAGAACCTACTTGGAGTAAAAAAATCGGTGTGATGAAAAACAACATTTTTTCGTAAATAAAAGGTGATTTTTTTACCATCAGGCGTAACATGCCAAGACTTAGCTAATGCAGGGCTTAGTGTATTTACATCGCTCTGATAAGTAATTAATCTATCGTATAATTGGTTTGAGGTGGCATCAATTGTTGTACTAGACGTGATTAGTTGGGGGTTGAAGGTTTCTGGTGAACCTTCAGCGCAATAAATTACACTACGCTCACTTAATGATAGCTTACCTTCCTCAATACAGGCGGTTAATAGCAACAAGCTGAGTAAACTTAACGTTATTATCTTATAATAATTCATCTGTAACGCTGCCATCTAGTAAATTATACTTTTTTAAGTAACCTCTCAGTTGATGATAGGTCAGTTCAAGAGCTTGGGCAGTTTTCTTTTGATTGTATTGGCAATGGTCTAAAGCTAATTTAATCAATTTAATCTCATAGTTTTGTGATAATGATTTTAGTGATTGTGGAAAACCGGTGCTAATAGCTGATAGTTTAAAAGCTGATAAAGATAAGGACGTTTCATTAATACTCTCATTTTCAGCTAGGTTGTTAGTTATTGATGTGCCTGATTGTTGAGCAATACTAACACAGTCAGGTATAGTCGTATTTGGTTGTACCTGTGAATTACCTAATGTCTTAATAAGCGATGTTGGCCTAAAAGGTGATTCAAAGGGATCAATAATTAAATCATGCACAGGTAAATGAGGGTTATTACTGCGATAAACACTGCGTTCGACCACATTTTTTAATTCTCGAATATTACCCGGCCAAGCGTAATCTAGCATGACTTGTTTAGCTTTTTCAGTGAAGCCACTAAACAGCTCAAACTCTAATTCTCGCGCCATATTTATAGCAAAATGCTCTGCCAACATGATAATGTCATCCAGCCGCTTTCTTAAAGGTGGTAACGTTATAACATCAAAGGCTAAGCGGTCAAGTAAATCGGCTCTAAACAGGCCTGAAGCGGCTAAGGTTGGTAAATCTTCATTGGTTGCTGCAATTAAACGCACATCGGTAGTCATAGTCCGAGAGCCGCCAACGCGTTCAAATTCACCGTATTCAACTACACGCAATAACTTCTCTTGAATTAATCCAGAAGTATTTGCTATTTCATCTAAAAATAGGGTGCCATTATCTGCGCGCTCAAATCGGCCTTCGTGACGTTTATTTGCGCCAGTAAAGGCGCCAGAGTCATAACCAAAGAGCTCTGTTTCAAGTAAATTTTCGTTTAATGCTGCACAGTTGAGCTTTATGTAACTTTGTTCCCAACGTTTTGACAAATAGTGTAAACGCGCAGCAACTAACTCTTTACCTGTACCACGTTCGCCAATAATTAATACCGGCTTACTCAATGGCGCAATTTGTGATGTTTGTTCTAATATCTCTAAAAAGCAGTTAGATTGACCAAGAAGATTATCTTGTTTATTAAAGCGCGCCATGGCTTGACCTAATGATGGACTAATTTATTTTCGATTAAAATAACTAAATAGACTTGATTTTAGTTAAATTCACTAACAATTAGTGTATTTTATTAATCAACGATATAACAGTATTTTTTAAATATTTAATAAATTGATTAAAAACAAAATGTTAATGTATTTTTCAAGTTGGCGTAAAATATGAATAGTACTAGTTAACATATAAATAGTACTAGTGTTAATTAATCATAAGAGGAAGTTGTTATGGGTATTTTTTCAAGGTTTACCGATATTATTAATTCGAATATTAATAATTTATTAGATAAAGCTGAAGACCCTGCCAAAATGGTACGTTTGATCATTCAAGAAATGGAAGATACCTTAGTTGAGGTGCGTTCAAGTTCAGCTAAAACGCTAGCAGATAAAAATGAACTTATTCGCCGAGTGAGTCGTTTTGAAAATGAAGTAAAACAATGGCAAGAAAAAGCGGAATTAGCATTACGTAAAAATAGAGAAGATTTAGCGCGTGCTGCGTTAATAGAAAAAAAGAAAAGTAGTGAGTATGCACAAACATTGACACAAGAATTAATGCATATTGAAGAGCATATCGTTAAACTTCAGAGTGAAATCTCACAGTTGCAAGATAAGTTAGCAGATGCAAAGTCACGACAAAAAGCTATAATAATACGAGAAAAAACGGCTAACTCTCGTTTAAAGGTTAAGAAAAATATTGAGAGTAATAAAATTAATGATGCTTTAAGTCGCTTTGACCGATATGAGCGAAAAATTGATGATCTCGAAGGGCAAGTTGACTCGTATGATTTAGGTAGTAAGTCTTTAGCGGATGAAATTACTGACCTTGAATCAGGCGAAAAAGTGGATGAAGAGTTGGCTTTATTAAAAGCTAAAATGAAAACAAAAAGGAAATAAGGTATAAATCGATAGTTTTGAGTAGTGAATACTGATTTTATTACTTATGGGTTAACTTAATCGCTACCTTAAGAGTTAAGGACTAAGCTAATCGCTAAATATTGAAGAGGACAATTTAAGGGGAAGTACCGTGGAGGAGATTATTTTAGCACCTGTCATTATTTTTTTGGTTATCGTTGCGCCAATTTGGTTAGTATTGCATTATCGTAGTAAGGGACAGGTTAGCCAAGGACTCAGTGAGGAAGAATATATCCAACTATCTGATTTATCAGAAATGGCAGACAAAATGGCTGTTCGTATTAAAACCCTTGAATCCATTTTAGACGTGGAAACTCCAGATTGGAGGAATAAGTTATGACTAGGCAACGGGGAGAGTTATACCGTAATTTAAGTAATGGAAAAATAGCAGGGGTTTGTGCCGGTATCGCTGATTACTTAGGTTGGGAAACCTGGTTAGTAAGAATTTTGGTGGTGTCAGGTGTTTTATTTGGATTGCCTTTTTTAATATTAGGTTACGTTGCTGCATGGTTTATTCTAGAAAAAAAACCTAAAGTGCAGGTTAGGCATAGTAAATACCATAGAGCAGCAACTTCAAAGTATTCATCTGGTGGAAGTGATAGCAAGAATGATGCATATGAAAAAGTGAATGAATCGATCAAAGTTAAAGCAAGAGTATGGCAATCAGGTGAACCACCTAAACAGGCTTTTTATGATATTCGTCGTAAATTCACTACGTTAGAGAAGCAACTACAAGCAATTGAGCGATATGTTACCTCATCAGAATTTAACGTGGCAAGAGAGATAAATAAATTATAGTAGTAGTGACGAATTAGAAACTACGAATTAAAAGTTATTAGTTATTAGTTATTAGTTATTAGTTAATAGTTATGATTTTAGTAGGGATAAAACTATTATTTTTTACAAAAATCATTACCATCAAACTATTCAATTACTATTCTAAGCTAAGGCGCTTTAAAATTGAGTTAAAAAAACATGGCAATTATTAAAAAACAGCAATTAGATAAACTTAAAAATAAAGCCAGTGAATTATTAAGCCGTAGCTTAGATCAACACATTAATTTAGCCGTTACGGGGTTAAGTTGCAGTGGAAAAACCGCCTTTATTACCTCACTTGTTAATCAATTAATCAATGAAGGTAGCAGTAGTCAATTAAGTTTTTTCGATCCTGTTCATCACGGTAACTTTATTGCAGCGAAAAGGGTTCCACAAAAAAACCTATCGGTCCCTCGTTTTGATTATGACAGAGCAATATCATCACTGACAAATGAGATGCCATCATGGCCTGAGCCAACGCATGGTATTAGTGAATTACGTTTAGCCATTCGTTATCAACCCAAAAAATCATTACTGAAATATGCCACTGATATGGCAACCTTAACACTAGATATTACTGATTACCCGGGAGAGTGGTTGCTTGATTTACCTATGCTCAATCAGACTTACGAGCAATGGTCAGAGCAAACTCACGCGTTATTGTTGGCAGCACCACGTGATAAACTTTCTCAAGAATTTTTAACTAAAGTAAAAAAAATAGATCCCTTTGGTTTAGCAGATGAAGAGTTATTAGCACAGATAGCCAAAGAATATACAGAATTATTACATGCATTTCGTTATGAATTAGGACTGTCAGTGATTCAGCCGGGGCGGTTTATTTTACCAGCAGAGTTAGCAGGTGCTCCTGTTTTAGAGTTTTTTCCGTTTCCTAACTTAACTAAAATTGACAGTAATGAGTATCAAAATGCGAGTGACGAGTGCTATATTGGTATGCTCAGGTCGCGATACATTGAGTATAAAGAACAAGTAGTAGAGGTATTTTATCATCAACATTTTTTACGTTTTGATCGACAAATTGTTTTAGCTGATTGTTTAACACCCCTCAATGCTTGTTCAGATAATAGTGGCTCAGAGAGTTTTGCCGACTTACAGCTAGCTATTGATATGATTTTAGAAAGTTATAGCTATGGTCAGTCAGGACTTTTTTCTCGGTTGTTTTCACCAAAAATTGACAAGTTATTATTTGCTGCTACTAAAGCTGATCATGTTACGTCAGAGCAACATGCTCCAATGGTTTCTTTACTTAATCAACTTATATATCAAAGTAAACATAAGCTTAACTATGAAGCGATTGAAATGAAAACCATTGCTATCGCAGCGGTGAAAAGTACTACATCAGGTAAAACACTTCACAAAGGGCAAAGAATATCTGTTATTCAGGGGAATACTTTACCCAAAGGGCAAGGGTTGACAGAAAAAATCACACTTTTTCCTGGCGCTGTTCCTGAAAAATTGCCTGAAAAAAATTACTGGCAGCAATGTGCTTTTAATTTTATTAATTTTTTACCCGCCATGGGTATGGTTAAACATCAACCTTTACCACATATTCGTATGGATCAGGTATTACAATTCTTATTGGCGGACAAAATGATATGAATAAAGGTTATAAAAAAGCGGATAAAAAAAATCACCAACCGCAAATACTGTTTTCGGATAATGAATTATTAACTGAACAAGTGACGAGTGAAGTGAAGTCAAGTCAAGATGGCAAGCAAGTGATATTTGATAATCAAGATTACTTACCCATAGATGAACAAAAAGAATTACCTACGCAATTAAATGAAGAAGCTTTAGAGCTAGCATTAGATCCAGGGTTAGAAAAAAGTTTAGCCGCAACCACCACTAAACCTCGTTGGTTATGGCGTATAGCGTTAACGTTACTTATGGGTGTTATTGGTGTTGAAACTGTTGATTTTTTTATGGTGGGTTTTATTAATTCTCCAATTATTACTAGTGTCTATGCCTTAATTTTATCCTGTTTAGGGTTACTTGCTTTTTCAAGTGTGTTTAGTGAGTGGTCAACCTTACGTCAATTTAAATGTCGAGAAAAATTAAAACAACAAGCCTGTGAAATACTCTCGCATGACTCTTTAACTAAAGATCAAAACATTAGCTCTTTAGATGTAAAAATCTTTTGTCAAAAAGTCAGTGAAAACTTGCCTTGTGATCTAGTTTCAGAGCAAGAACAAGCTTGGAAAAATGCTGTAAATTCGCCTTTCAGTGATGCTGAACTATTACAGCTTTATTCGCGCTTAGTTCTGACAAAGGTCGATGAAAAAGCGATGGCTGAAATTGCTAAATTTTCTACCGAGGCTGTGGTACTGGTTGCACTAAGCCCTGTGGCATTAATTGATATGTTGATTATTTTATGGCGTAATTTACGCATGATTAATAAAGTTGCGCTTTTGTATGGTTTAAAACTTGGCTATTGGAGCAGAATACAACTTATCAGGCAGGTGTTTGTTAATATGGTTTATGCTGGTGCTAGTGAGCTCATTGCTGATTTTGGTTCGGACATGATTGGTGCTGATTTACTCGGTAAACTTTCGGGTCGTTTAGCCCAAGGGTTAGGTGCTGGTATGTTAACAGCTCGCTTAGGGGTTAAAACTATGCAGTTATGTCGCCCTATCCCTTTTGAAAATAAACCTAAATTGGCTCATGTTCGAAAAGAGATATTGAGAACGATTAAGAGATTGCTTAGCAGTAAAAATTAAAATCGTTGCTAATTTCAACTCAATTATACATCTTAAAGTGACACAGATATAACCCGATGTCACTTCAATAGGCGAATTTTAGAACTACAGAATAATTCTCGCTGAATTTTGCATCTTGAAGTGGTTTGGGTATAGCTATCATTGAGTTGATTTCGAATCTCGCCACTGAAAACTTAATGTAATATTCTTGCGCGGATAGTACCATCAATGTCTTTTAATGCTTTAAGTGCTTGGTCACTGTCAGCAGATTCAATATCAATAACCACATAACCAATTTTATCATCAGTTTGTAAATACTGAGCAGCAATGTTAACGCCGTAATCAGCAAACGCTTGGTTAATTTTTGTTAATATACCCGGTTGGTTGTGATGAATGTGTAATAATCGACTAGCATTCACGTGCTCAGGTAGTGAAACTTCAGGAAAGTTTACAGCTGATAAGCTGGAGCCATTATCTGAATATTTTGCTAATTTACTCGCTACTTCTAACCCAATATTTTCTTGGGCTTCTTTAGTGCTACCGCCTATATGTGGAGTTAAAATAACATTATCAAAACCACGTAACGGTGAGAAAAACTCATCAGCATTACCTTTTGGTTCAATAGGGAAAACGTCGATGGCAGCACCCGCTACTTTTTTCTCGGTTAACGCTTTTGCTAAGGCATCAATATCAACAACGGTACCACGAGAAGCATTAATAAATATTGCCCCAGGTTTCATTGCTTCAAATTGAGCTGAACCAATCATGTATTGTGTTTGTGGTGTTTCAGGTACATGCAAACTCACGACATCGGATTCGCCCAGTAAAGCATTTAATGAGGCTACTTGACTAGCATTGCCTAAAGGTAGTTTTGTTTCAATATCATAAAAACGGACGTGCATCCCTAAAGTTTCAGCCAAAATGCCAAGTTGTGTACCAATGTGACCGTAACCAATAATACCTAAGGTTTTACCACGCGCTTCTACTGAGCCTACCGCTGATTTAAGCCATTCACCGCGGTGTGCCTTAGCACTCTTTTCAGGAATTCCACGTAATAATAATAAAGTTTCACCTAATACTAACTCAGCAACTGAGCGAGTATTTGAGAACGGGGCATTAAAAACAGGAATACCTAATTCTTGTGCTGCAACGGTATTAACCTGATTGGTACCAATACAAAAACAACCAATAGCTACTAATTTTTTAGCATGGCTTAACACTTCAGCGTTTAATTGAGTACGCGAACGAATACCAATAAAATGTACGTTGGCAATTTTTTCAATTAAATCACTCTCACTGAGTGAGGTTTTAATATACTCGATATTCGAGTAGCCTTTTGCTGTTAGTTCTTCAAGGGCACTTTGATGTACACCTTCAAGTAATAAAATTTTAATTTTGTCTTTTGCTAATGAATTTTTGATCGTGCTCATAAGGTTTGGCTTCGCTTATAAAGTTAATTATTAATCCGCGTTTAGACGGCTAGATATCTATAATGTCAATAAGATAGCATATAGTACAACAACTCTAAAGCACTTATTTATCTAATTCTGAGCGCTTGTATACATTGATATCAGGCAATGTTGTAAGGCAATGTTGTTAGGCTATTATTCAATTACTTTTACGCCATTTTCACTACCTATTATTAGTACATCTGCGCCACGTTGTGCAAATAAACCATTAGTTACTACGCCAACAATGGCATTAATATCGGCTTCTAATTTTTTAGGTTCAACAATTAATAAGTTGTAAATATCAAGGATAACATTACCATTATCAGTAACCACACCTTGACGATATTCAGGATCACCGCCAAGTTTAACTAACTCACGGGCAACATAACTACGCGCCATGGGAATGACTTCAATAGGCAATGGAAAGCCACCTAGTAGTTCAACTTGTTTAGAGTCATCAGCAATACAGATGAATTTTTTGGCAACAGCAGCAACGATTTTTTCACGGGTTAGCGCTGCTCCACCACCTTTGATCATGCTCATATATTTAGTTATTTCATCTGCACCATCAACATAAACATCTAAAGCATCCACACTGTTTAGATCAAACACTTCAATACCATGTGCTTCTAAGCGTTTACTTGATTCTTCAGAGCTAGAAACAGCACCCTCAATTTTATTTTTTATTGTCGCTAAAGCATCAATGAAATGATTTACTGTCGAGCCTGTACCTACGCCGACAATCGTGCCATTTTCAATATATTCTAATGCTTTAATTGCTGCTGCTTTTTTCATCTCATCTTGAGTCATTGGTGTGCCTTACAGAAGATTAAATATGACTTGAACTAATGGTGTAGATTATAGCAGTAGTGCCAAAAAAAAACATTAAGTGTTATTGATGTAAGTATGGTTTTGCAAACAGAGCGTATGAGTTTATTACTCCAATGGTTTGCAATTTAAAGTACGCGTTGGTGTAATAATTTTTGGTAGGGGGATATCCCAAGCCTCATTGGGCACCTTTGTTATTTGTTGGCAATCGTGAGCAACCCCGATAATGGAAGGGTTAGCTTGTTTATCTTTGGCAACCTCTTTATTTTGAAGGTAATGTTCATACCATTTAGCTAAGGTTCTATCGTAATAACCTCCACCCATTCCAATTCTTGAACCAGCACTATCAAAGGCAACTAAAGGCGTTATTATAATATCTAATTGCTGAATCACCTTGATATCTCTAACATCTAACTTAGGCTCTTCAATATTATATCGATTGATAATCATAGTTGAGTTACTGTCATAGTGTAAGAATAACAAGTGACCTGTAGTAAAAGGATGAACAATTGGTAAATAAGTATGTTTGTTTTGCTGCCAACACCAACGTATAAATGGTTGAAGATCTAATTCACCATTATTGGCCAAATATAAGGCAATATGTTTGGCTTCTTTGATTGCGATATCATTTTTTAATCTCAACAGTAATGCTTGTGCAGCTGTTTGTTGGAAAACGCTGGTAAGTGCTTTTCTTTTAGTGCGCAATATTTGCCTAATTAATTTACTAGTATTGAGCTGTGCAGGTATTAATAGTGGATTGGTCATAAACATTACTCAATAGATGATAGAGGTGGGAATCTGGCCACTAACTAATGCTAATTAAGCATTAGTTAGTGGCGGTGGCAGGATTATTAGTTAATTCATCTTCTTCTGATAAACTTTCCCAATATCTTGATTTAAAACCGAGTAATAAAATAGCCAAACCAATACCCATACTAAATAAACTAATTTGAATATACAGTGAAGGTATTTGAGATACGTTGTTAGGATCATAATTACCGGCTAATAAACCTGAGATGATATTTCCAATAGAATATGTCAAAACAAAAATCCCCATCATTTGTCCAGCAAAACGTTTAGGAGATAGCTTACTCACAGCACTTAATGCTACCGGGCTTAAACATAGCTCACCAACGGTATGTAAAAAGTAAGTTGCTACTAACCAATAGGGGGCAACTTTCATCCCTGACGCTGCAAGTTGTGCAGCAAAGAACATTACAATGAAGCCACTTGCCATAATAATTAAACCAATGGCACATTTTATTCCATAAGAAGGGCTAACTAGCCTTTTTCCTAAGTGAATCCATAACGCGGCAAAGAAAGGGGATAACAATACGATAAATATGGGGTTTAATGATTGGAACCAGCCAGTGGGTAATTCAAACGAACCGATAATACGATCGGTATAATCACGAGTAAATAAGTTCATTGACGAACCGGCTTGTTCAAAACCAGACCAAAAACAAGCGGAGGCGATACAAATAATTAATAATGCGACTAATTTTTTCTTTTCAACAACCGACAATGAACCAAATAAATAAATGCTAGCATAATAAATAATGAAGGTAACAGAAAATGCGATAGCAACATATTTAGCAATGGTCACAGGTTCTACGGTTAGCAAACCTTGAAAGATCATGTAGGTTATCACTACAACACTAGTTAAAAATCCACAGATAATTGTACAGCTAAGCTTTTGTGCTTTTTTTGATAAGGGATAAGATGGTTTTGCCCCTATGCCATCGAGATTTGGCGTAGTAATTTTGTATTGAATTAGCCCTATCGCCATCCCTACAGCCGCAGCACCAAAAGCCCAATGCCAACCTTGATTTTCCATTAAATAACCACAAACACCATAACCAATTACAGAACCAATATTAATGCCCATATAATAAATAGCGTAACCACTATCACGTCGAATATCTTGATTTGAGTATAATTGGCCAACCATGGCACTAATATTTGGCTTTAATAAGCCTGTTCCTAACACGACAAAAATTAAACCAATAAAAAATGAATAATCGCTAGGTATTGCTAATATTATATGACCAACCATGATGGTTATTCCACCATACCATATTGCTTTTTGTCCACCAATTAACCTATCTGCAATCCAACCACCAGGCAAACCCATAAAATAAACAGAGCCAGAATATAGACCATAAATTGCGGCTGCTGAAGCGACGGTTAAACTTAACCCCCCTTCTTGTAGGGTAGCTGTCATAAATAAAACAAGTAACATGCGCATGCCATAATAGCTCATGCGCTCCCACATTTCGGTAAAAAAAAGTGTTTGTAGACCTTTGGGGTGGCCAAAAAAGATTTTTGTTAATGGTGCTGGCATAAACAATTTCCATAAAGTGAATATAAAGCATTGGATTTTATTATGGCTAACAGATAATTGCTCATAACGGGTAAATTATTTCAATTTACATCTAATACCAGTCTCCTTAATTAGATGATTTACTTTAATCTTGGTTGCTGTCGGCTAGACGAATTGATGCTTCAATGATTTTAACCACTTCTTTCGTTTTTCCTCTTCTACTGCCTAACGCTTCAATTTTAGTTAGGCTACCTTCTAAATCAGTGACAACTTTGCCAAATACAGTGTGTTTACCATCTAAAAAAGGCGTTGGTTTAAAGGTTATAAAAAATTGACTACCATCAGTTCCCGGGCCTGAATTTGCCATGCTTAACATACCAGATTCATTATGACCTCTCTCATCATCAAACTCGCCAGCATACTTATAGCCTGGGTTACCAGTACCATTACCAATAGGGTCACCACCTTGCGCCATAAAGCCTGGAATAACTCGATGAAAAATCAAGTCATCATAAAAACCAAGTTCAGTTAAATAAATGGTACTAGAAACATGCATAGGTGCTGAATCGGTAAATAGCTTGATAGTAAGGTTACCTTGGTTTGTTTTTAGCTCCCAAAAGTAATCTTTACCTTGTGTAAAGGTAATTAACGGCGGTTTACTTAATTTGGTTTTCCAAGCAGGATCTGATTTATCTATTACAGGCTTAGGAATAGAATTATCTATTTTTTTTATCGCTGGATCGCTTCCACAACATGCTGCCAGTGAAATGATAAAGATAAGGCTAGTAATTATTTTTTTCATAATCTTCATATTAAATATCTCTTTATTTTATTTTTTAGTAATTATAATGACTTATCAAAATTATCTGTCAAATTTTATCAATTATCAATTTTTAAAAGCATTAAGATCGTAAGGTTAAGGTTACTAACGCGATGCCATGATCGGTACTTTCACCATCGCGTTCAAAAATTGGATTAATTAAATGTCGATCGTAAGTATCATATCCGCTGACTTGATAAAGACTGTCGTGATAACTGGCATCAAATTCACATGACAATAAAATGTAATCGAGTACCGAGCTACCACCGCCAAAATAATGAGTTGGGGTTCGTAGTACTTTGTCTTCTAAACTTGTTTCCCTATTGATTTTATTGACTTCATTAGTTTGCGCCAGTTGAAATAAATCCCAGGCGTCATTTAAACAATACTTAGCAAGGTAGGCATCACGGTCAATGAGTGAGACAAAACGTAGGGTGTTTGTAAGTAAATGACTTAACACACCATCAGTTAAGGTATTATTAAAGTCTCCCATTAAAATCATAGGGTTTTTAGTAGCTTCGCGACGTTCTACCATATCAATCATTAATAATGTTGCTTCACTACCACGTTGTATAGTTGACCCCCAACCACCAGCGACTTGTGCTTTTAGACTTTCAATAATCGTTTGTTCTGCTGATTTACTTTTATTTTTATCGTCGAGTTCAATCATCGAACGTTTAGATTTTAAGTGTACAACATAACAATCACAGTTGCCTATATGAGGAACCTCAATGGTAGCTCTTAAGATCTTTCGGCTAAAAGAAAAATTATCAGTTAAACCTAATGTTTGTGCAAGTTCAGTGTTTGGTTTAACCGCTTTAATGTCTACAATAGAGTAACGAGACGCAATGGCTACCACAGGGCTTCGATAAATAAAGTCATCAATGACATCAGGTTGATCAACCACTTCAAAATAATCATAGCCCTGCGCTGCAACTAATTCTTTTAACGACTCAGAACTAAAAACTTCTTGAAAACCAATAATGTCAGGTTGATATTCTCGTAAATATTGAGCAATCCAACGTTGTTTTTTTTGCCATTGCTCAGCACTATAAATGCGCTCAAAATCATAAAAAGCATTTGGTGGCTCAAGATAATTAAATAAATTGAATGTCGCAATTTTAAGTTGCGTATTTGCTACAGACTCTGCCATATTTACACATGTTTCCGAGAATTGTGTTGCTGAGCGTAAGGTTGTTGAGAGTAAAGTTGCTGAGAGTAAAGTTGCCGAAGGTAGTACTTGCGAAGGGCGTATATCATTTACGTTTTTCTTATCTTTTTGGTTGATTTTGATTGATAAAAGATCCTTTATTAAATTAGATCCTTCATTAAATGATGCGGTATAATTATACCGCATCATTAACTAACAACAAGCCTAATTGAATAGGTACAGGGTAAAAATATCAACATGAAAAAATCTATTTTAATAACCGGTTGTTCTAGTGGTATAGGTTTAGATGCCGCTTTAACTTTATTTGCAAGGGGTTATCATGTGTTTGCAACCGCTCGAAATGAAGCGGATGTAAAATCTCTTCAAAGCAAAGGATTAAGTGCATATTATCTCGACTTAACCAACAGTGACAGTATCCAAAATACAGTTAACCTGATTCTTGAGGAAACGGGCGGTACTTTAGATTATTTATTTAATAATGGTGCTTATGGTCAGCTTGGCGCACTAGAAGATTTGTCTACCCAAGCCCTTAAAACGCAATTTGATACGAATGTATTTGGTTGGCACGAACTTACCAAGTTAATCATTCCTGTTATGCGCAATCAAGGACATGGCCGTATTATTCAATGTAGCTCTATTTTAGGATTTGTATCAATGACTTATCGAGGTGCTTACAATGCATCAAAATATGCCCTTGAAGGGTTAACGGATACATTAAGGTTAGAATTAAAATCAGCAAATATCGCCGTAATATTATTACAGCCTGGTCCTATTAACACTCCATTTCGAGCGAATGCATTGACCGTTTTTAAAAAGTCTATTGATGTTGAAAATAGCGTTCATAAAGTTCAATACCAACAGCAGGTGGGTCGGCTTTCCAGTATGAAGTCGGATGCAAAGTTTAGCTTAGAATCATCAGCGGTAACGAAAGCGTTGATTCATGCGTTAGAAAGTAACAAGCCAAAAATTAGATACCGAATTACGGTACCAACTAAACTATTTGCAATCTTTAAACGCATATTGCCTACTCGTTGGTTAGATTATCTTTTGTTAAAAGGTTAAGGGAAAAAAGCTTTGTTCACTAACTTTAGATCACTAACTTTAGTTCATTAGCAACTGAGTTAGAAGCGGGTGACATATGTCAGACTTTACTCTCGCTGAAACGAGTATTTAGAGGTAACATAAGTATAAAATCTACAAACTAATTTCATTATGCTGTTTTATTTGTTACCCCTAATTATTGGTG
>Ga0105358_10000176_pt1 | contig 28666 bp, 28 predicted proteins | sample GOMGulsemesocosm_5_FD_83509 | JGI IMG/M metagenome (GOLD analysis project Ga0105358, IMG submission 83509) | Methane-oxidizing microbial communities from mesocosms in the Gulf of Mexico - GOM15C Gulf of Mexico | ecosystem: Environmental > Aquatic > Marine > Cold seeps | place: Gulf of Mexico... | reverse complement strand
CAAGTCCCGCCCGCCTCTGGCATACAGAGCGGTGTAGCAGCAAGGCAATGAATACAGGCGGGCTGGTTGCCCGGCGAAATTCATTAACGCCGCTGCTGCATTGCTCTGTATGCCCCAAAGGGCGAGCACTGGTGGGACTTAATCAGAGGTTCCTTAGGTACTGATTCGACATCCCGCGACTCATGTCGTCGAGTTTAATGTCTGCTATTTCTTTTTCTGCTCTCTCCAGGTCAATACGGCGCATGATATCAACGTCGTGCTCTGAATCGGGCTCAATGAGCATTAACGCTGCCATTTTTTGGCTATATTAAAACCAAAACATGAATAATCTGTTTACACGAAAAAATAGCTCACGGGAAATAAAACATAAAAAGCTCCAAAGACTATAGGAGCTAATGTGTTAAAGAAAACTGCGAATACCAGCTTAGGTTTATGGTAATAGCCTATGACAATTTATAGCGTCCCATTAACCTCATCCCTACCGCCTGTAACTTGGTATAAAACGACTTGGGTAATACCGACAAATAAGCACACAGCAGCGTTATAACAGTGCGGGTAGGTTCTTGAAGTAATATTTTCACATCATTCTTTATTGCGTCGTGAATCAAGCTAATAGCATCACGATGGTTGCCATTTTGAATGGCACGTCTTGCCAAGTAACGCTTTTGATACGATGAAGCCAGGCCAAAATAGGCATCAAAAAACTCAGGGTATAGATGCCTATTTTTATTAATCGATAAACTCCAAGCTTTATATTGAGCATCTAAATTTGCAGATAAGCCGCCAGAATTAAGCCTGTAAAAACACAAAGCCCTGGCAATACCTTCGAACTTCCAGCTGCTAGACAGGCTTATCCTCAACCAACACTCAACATCTTCAGACTGCCTCATAGATTCATCAAAGTAACATATACGTGAATGGCCACTTTGCTCACTGCGAAAAGCGATTTGATTCAATACCGTTCGACGAATCACTGCAGCTGAGCCATTGCCGATGGGGTTACGACAAAATATATCGGCACTACTGATGTCTTTTAGTTTAGGGTTTTGCCCAATCCCCATTAGCTCCCCGCGTTCATCAACGAATGCTGAAGCGCTATAGCTAATACCTACATCCAGGCGTTCAGTGAAATGACGCAAATGCTCTTTTAGTTTATCTTTATGCCAAAAGTCATCGGCGTCTAAAAGAGCGATATAAATACCATTACTGGCATTAATACCGGTGTTCCTCGCTGCTGACAACCCTAGATTCTGTTGCCGCACCAGTTGAATTCTTGGGTCATTAAAAGATGACAGTACTGACAAGGTATCGTCTGTACAACCGTCATCAACACATATAATCTCAAAATCCACAACGCTTTGAGACAACACTGAACTAATACTTTTTGCAATATACTCCGACACGTTATACATGGGAATAACAACTGAGAACATCGGAAACCTATTAGAATTCAACATAACTCAAGCCTCTTTTTTTCATTTTCACTATACCGGCGTAGCTTTATCAAAGGACTGATAAGCAGACAGATAAAACTCGCCAGCAACATTCGCAGGCACAAATCGATTGCGGCCTCAGGTATTGCTACCAAGATACTCACTGTAAAAATAACAACGCAAAGCCCTTGTAGAACAAGTTCATCGAATAAGTGATGTTGCACTCTAAAAACCAAGGCGTTTACGTCGACGAATATCATTGGCATTGCGGTTAAACAAAGAATTGAGACTAGAATCGCCACGCCCTGCCATTGTGAATCAAATAACACAGGGACATAACTCTGGGCCAACAACGATTGAATGAGAAATATCAAGGCAACAAACCCTGTTAAATAAAATATTTTTGAGACCCCGAACGACAGTTTTCTTTCTCGATTAAGAAATGCTAACTGGGGATAAATGCACGCTAGGTAGGCATTTCCAAGGGATTGCCCCAAACCTACTCCAGCACTTTTAGCAAAACTATAAATACCTAACATATCGGCATCAAAAATCTTTGCTGCAATCAATAAATCAACTTGTCCCCGTAGAGTTTTTAGCAGTTCGGAACAAAGCACATTGATCGAGAACTTAAGCAGATCACTTATAATCAATAAGTTAAATTTTGGTGCAACTGAAGAGTTTGAGCATATCGAGAACCCTAAACACCAGACTAATGCCGACAATACTTTAGCGTAAGCAACAGAGCTAACACCATGACCGTACACGGCAAAGCCCGCCGTTGATAAGTTGTCCACGGTTATTGCTATTGCACTGCACAGTGCAAATTGTTTCATTTGTTTACGGCGCTGTAATAGGTAAACTTTGATAGCAACTATCGGGTAAATAAAATAACAAACCGCCATCAACTGAAGTAATGAAGCCAGCTCAGGCTTGTTAAAAAAGCTTCCGATCCAATCTGCAGAAAAGAATTGAATCAGCCCCAGACATAAGGAAACTATCCAGTTCAAGCTAAGCACATTAGCGGCAGTCGTCGTTAGGAGTTGTTCTTCACATTGTATAAGCTTACCGCCCGCACCGAGCCGGGTTACCACTCTTATCAGCTCATGGCACACCACCGCGAGCATTGCAGTGCCATAATCGGCAGGGCTAAGCTCTGCGGCCAATACAATAATAGTTAATAAGCGGCTAGCTCTGGCAACACCTTCTCCTAGTAGCATCCACTGCACATTTTTGACCAGTTTGTTGTTTTTAAAATGAACAACAAGGTATTTTATGAATGCCATCTTATAAATCCTAAGCAGTTTTTTAAACCTTATAGGATTAATGTATCAAGACCCATGCCAATTCGACCGATACTGTAAGCCATTGATATAAAAGAACTTAACTAACAGATGTGGGATGTACTGCACATTACTGATTAGATTTATTGCAAAATGCAAAAGCGCTTATTACTTTGCAAGAAGAGATGAGATGATATGAGAGAAGAGATATGAGATGCAGGCATTCAAATTTGAATACCTGGTCACTGGAACGGATTAAAAAAATTAGACAATATTCAGCGAGGCATTAAGGCAAGCTCTGAGAGAATACGATTAAGCTTTCTCGAGCTCCCACTGCTGTATTTTTCGATACAAGGTCGACGGGCTTACATCAAGTAAACTAGCCGCTTTGGATACATTATCACCACAATGCAGCATCGCGTTTTCAATGGCTTCTTTTTCAACTTCGCTAAGCGACTTGACCGCTATCGATGGACCTTCAACCCCAGCATTTTTTGGTGATACGCTAATAGTTTTTTGCCTCAGCGGTTCGCTGCATTGTAAATCTTTCAGGTCGCCATCAGTAATTTTGAGGGAAACATTCATATCGGCCACCGTTAGTAGAGGGCCATCGGACATAATCACGGCGCTGTTAATCGCGTTTTCCAGTTGACGCACATTACCAGGCCAAGAGTAATCATGGATTAGTTGCTCTGCATCTTCGTCGAAGCCTATAAACAGTTTATCCTCGGCTTTAGCAAAAACCTGCAAAAAGTGATTTGCCAGCAATAAGGCATCCCACTCCCTTTCTTTGAGGTCAGGCAGCTCAAGCGATATAACGTTCAAACGATAAAATAGATCCTCTCTCAGCAAGCCATCGTCTATTGCCTGCTGTGGGTTCTTATTGGTGGCACAGACAAAACGGATGTCGACGGTCTCCGTTTTGCTGCTGCCGACTCGTTGAAAACTCGATGTTTGAATAAAGCGCAGCAGTTTTGATTGCAATGCGATATCCATCTCAGCCAACTCGTCCAAAAATAATGTCCCGCCATCTGCCAGTGAAGCGGCGCCATCTCTATTACTAATAGCCCCGGAAAAAGCCCCCTTAATGTGTCCGAACACTTCAGATTCAAGGAGCTCACTGGGTATTGCTGCGCAGTTTAAGGTAATCAGTGGTTGTTCAGCGCGTTTGCTCAAACGGTGGATCGCCGCAGCCGCCACTTCTTTTCCTGTACCGCTCGAGCCGGTAATAAACACTGAGGCCGAGCTGGGCGCCGCCTTTTCAATAATATGATACACCGGCTGCATAGCAGTACTGTCACCAATAAAATCGGCCAGGTGCCCCCGATTAAACTGCTCTAGGCGCTTAACGGTACGCTGCAACATAAGCCGCTCTAAAATAAGGCGTCTCAAAAAAATCGCTTGATCTAAGGTCACCAACAAATGCTCATTGTCCCAAGGTTTATTGAGATAACCCCAAATATGCCCCTGGTTTACTGCATCCAATACCGTTTGTTGATCCGTCGCTCCGCTCAATGCGATCCGAATCGTCTCGGGATAATGTGCAGCAACCTCACCTAAAAATTCTGCACCGGTCATCTTAGGCATCATCATGTCTGATACCACTACATCAATATTATTGTCTTTTATAATCGCCAAGCCCTCAGCGCCTGAAGATGCGAAAAAACACTCAGCATCTATGTCCATCGTTACTCGTCGAAGGGAATTCAATATTGAGCGTTCATCATCTACAAACAAAATCTGCAGTGAGCTAGCAGTACCGTTGCTATCATTTTTTTCCATAAAATCTCTCACCAGTGGCTGTCGTTACGCTTGACGTAGCAATGACTAATATTAGCGCATTTTGTGAAATCTTCTAGCTCTGATCAACAAACAGACAAACTTCCAACCTCAAACAGCACGGTAATCGCCGCCTGCGTACATATTTCCCCCTCACCATCGCAAGGGCCCTCTCAATATATAGCGCTTTAAACACTTAAGTTGAATGAGTGCTTGGCAAACTTAGCAATTTGAAAAACTTATTTTATCTTGCTTTGCAGATTGCGAAATATTCGAATAAACATTCCCTGCCTAGCGTTCACGCCCCCAACATAAACAGTAAAACTTAATATAAAACAGTTACTTACAATAAACATAAGAAACTGGAATGTTATTTGCGATATCCCCCATGTCACCTTCGACACTGTGGAGTTCATTATGCGAAAGACATCTAACTTTTCAACAGCTGATCTATTTTTAGTCAGAACCGTAGACTGCTTATTATCCACGTTTCTGATAATCATCTTACTGCCGCTCATAATATTCTTGAGGCTCAAGGCGGCGCTATTGGGCCTGCCATTTTGGGCAGTACGGCTCGAGCTCGATGCCCTGCAACGTCCCCTTGTTATTCGCTCTTTAGCAACTGGGGATTACAAACTACTGGGTTTATTGTTCGATGTTGCCTCTGGAAAGCTCAGTTTTTTTGGTTTAGAACTTCCGCCACAAAGATACACGCTCAATCCAACACCTGCCTTACTCAAGGATAGCGCCAAAAGCTTAAAGCCAGGAATATTTTGCCTAGCAACACTGCGTAGTGCCTCAGGCTTAGTCTGTGACGATCACAACACCCTAATACGAGAGCATATTGAAAACTTTAACTTTTCGTACTACTTAAAGAATTTCGTAAAATCTTGTCTGAATAGTTTATTTTTTTCGGCGCGTAAACTTAACAGCCCACGGAAATTTCGTCTTTTTGGTCTATCCATCAACAACACGACCATGTCCAAAGCCGTGGCGTGGACCTGTAAAAAAAATACCACGATGGGTGCCAAACTTGGATTTTTTGTCAATGTTAATTCGGTGAACTTAAGTTTTGACGATAAATCATTTTTACAGACAATCAACGCCGCCGAACGTGTCTTTGCCGACGGTTCTGGCGTTAGACTTGGAGCCCGTCACATTGGTGTTGCATTAAAAGACAATATCAATGGCACCGATCTGCTCCCTCGTCTGTGCGAACAGGCCCAAAAACAATCGTTAAGTATCTTCCTGTTAGGCGCTGAACCAGGACTTGCGAAAAAGTCGGCTCAGAAACTGCAAAGCCAATATCCTAACTTGAAAATCTCTGGCTGCCACCATGGTTACTTCGAAAAAGAAGGGCCGCAAAGTGACGACGTCGTGAATTTAATAAACAAGAGTAATACTGACATTTTGCTAACTGGCTTCGGCTCCCCAGTTCAAGAGCACTGGCTCTCACAAAACAAAGATAAGCTCGACGTTCGAACGGCTATGGCCGTCGGCGGATTATTCGATTTCTTTTCAGGTTCAGTCGCGAGAGCTCCCCTGTGGATGCGCGAAATTGGCATGGAGTGGGTCTGGCGATTGCTGCAGCAGCCGACGAATAAATGGAGACGCTATGTACTTGGTAACCCTTGGTTTCTCTATCGTTTATGGTTCAACTACAACGACTAAGCACTGAAAGATAGTCACAGCTTATGGTGTTTCAACCTCCTAAGCGCTAAGCATCAACTAACGGTTAGAAATACATTAATCGCTTTGAATTAACAAAAAGGTAAATGATATGAAAAATCGGACATTTACAATCCACCCGATAAACCGATACGCCCACGGGTCCTATTTACACAAGCTAGTTATGCCAAGCCCTCTATTGGCGTGTAACGACGAGACAACAAAAATTACACTCAATCGTCACCGGGGCATTCCTTTAATAATTCAACAAGCCGCAGCGCTGTTGGGCTTGCTTGTTATCTCCCCGGTCTTGCTCTTGATTGGGATAATTTTGAAACTCGAATCCAAAGGCCCTATTCTATTTGCTCAAACTCGGGTGGGTCATCACGGTGCTAGATTCAAGTTCTATAAATTTCGCAGCATGTATTTACCCAGCGACCCTAAGTTTCGTCAACCATGTGAGTCCGATAGTGATCGGGAGGGTGTTTGTAAAAAATATTATAACGACCCACGCATTACCAAATTCGGGAAGTTTATGCGAAAGTTTTCCATTGATGAGATCCCTCAACTTTACAATGTCGTCATCAAAGACATGGCCCTGATCGGCCCACGACCTGCACTACCGATCGAGACTAATGAATACAAGCTATCTAACTGTAGGCGCCTAGATTGCATGCCAGGCATTACTGGTTTGTGGCAGGTTTCGGGACGAGCCGACCTTAGTTTTGATGAGCAAATGAACTTAGATAATCGCTATGTCGATGAAAAATCACTATGGCTAGACATGACGATTTTATTTAAGACCATACACGCGGTTTACTCGGCCCGCGGTGCCTATTAAAAATTCAAGCCGCAACCCTGTGGGCTCATATCCTATGAGCCCGTATCCCACCAGCCCACATCCCATGAGCCTGCACCCCATGAGGACACAGTCCCGACTTAGGCCCCAAACCTAGACCCTGTCATCATTGATACCTAAAATTGACCCAATCAACGTATTGAGTTTTGAGGGTGCCTTCGTCAGAATCCCTAGTGCCCCATTGATAGCGCTCGCCCTTGATCGCTTCTGTCTATAAACAGGATCCATATAATGAATGAATTTAACGCCGTTATTGTCGACAAGGTTGACGGAGTCACCTCTGCTCGTTATTCCCGCCTGACTTTAGATCAGCTTCCCGATGAAGATGTATTGATAGACGTCGCGTATTCTTCTTTGAATTACAAAGATGGCTTGGCGATGAGCAACACTCGCCCGATCTGTCGCAAACTCCCTATGGTTGGCGGTATCGACCTCGCGGGCACTGTATTGGAAAGTCGTTCTGATAAATTTAAAGCTGGCGATAAGGTACTGCTCAATGGCTACGGGCTATCTGAGGTCCACTGGGGCGGCTACAGCCAACGTCAACGAGTCAAGGCCGAGTACTTAGTTGCCGTACCGCCAGCGTTCAACCTAGAGCAAACCATGGCGATAGGCACAGCAGGCTATACCGCCATGCTATGTGTATTAGCCTTAGAAGACGCTGGAGTGACTCCCGATCAAGGCGAAATTTTAGTCACAGGCGCAGCCGGCGGCGTGGGTTCTGTGGCCACCGCCCTACTATCCAAATTGGGATATCAAGTGGTCGCCTGTACGGGTCGTCCTGAACAAGAAGCTTTTTTCAAATCCCTAGGCGCCGAGTCGATAGTGGATAGGAAATCCCTCGAAGACGCCGAAGGACCCATGCAGAAAGAGCGCTGGGCCGGCGTGGTTGATGTCGTTGGCGGTAAAATGTTGGCCAATGCCATTGCCCAAACCAAATATCAAGGTGCTGTCGCTATTTGCGGCCTCGCCAGTGGTATTGATCTACCGGCTACTGTAATGCCGTTTATCCTTCGCAGTGTAAAACTTATCGGCTGCGATTCGGTACAAGCGCCAATGGCGATACGAGAGCGAGCTTGGCAGCGTTTGGCACAAGACTTGGACCAAAACTTACTGGCTGAGCTCACTACTATTGAGCCCATGTCTAAGGTTATCGACCTAGCGGATAAAATTCTCGCCGGTCAAACTCGTGGCCGTGTCGTTATCGACGTCAATCAATAGTTTGTTTTTATGAGCAAGTTGAGCCGGTGAAATATCCGGCTATTGATTTGCAGCCTTGAATACCCAGCTGTATTTGAGGTTGCAATACTCAAGTCTTAAGCCTCAGCAGTTAAACCTTAAAACCTTGACCTTAACGCCCAAGCCTATAGATACCCAATCTTTACACCTTGCCTCAAATCCTCTTAGACGAACCTCTGATTTATTTGTCCCCAGTGGGCTTGGGTACATAAACGATGTGTTTCAATCCCGTGCTGGAATATTTGCTTGGCTATTGGGACCTGCCCGAACAGAATACTGGGCGTTTAAAAACCGATGGTTTATCGAGCAAAGCCGTTATAATCAGCTATTTATAGGATCTATCATGAAGTCATTTGTTATCGCCACTGTTTTGCTATCGCTGGCTAGCAGCCAAGCCAATGCTGGGTTTTTCGATTTCTTATTCGGGGGCGATAAAGCCGCTAGCGAGCAACCAGCCGCTAAACCTGCAGCTCAGCCCAGTGAGGAACTGCTGCTGACGGTGGCCGAGCAATTAGGCGTTAATCAAAACCAAGCCAAAGGCGGCATGGGCGCATTGATGCAGCTTGCGCAAAGTTATTTAAAACCAGAGCAATTTGCACAGTTAGAAACGAGCATGCCTGGAATGAAGGGCTTGTTATCTGCTGCGCCTGAAATTAGCAAAGGTGGCAAGGCTGAGGGTGTTAATAGTCTGCTGTCTAACCTTGGCGGCTTGGGAAAAGATGCGGCCAATCTAAACACCCTTAACAGCCAGTTCGAATCCTTAGGTTTAGACACCAAAATGATATCTGAATACAGCTCGATAGCGGTTGATTACTTTAAAGGTAAGGGTGGCGATACAGGAAAGTTAATGGAGCAAGGTATAGGACTGCTAAGCAAGCTGAACTAAACTCACAGGGTGCAGCACCCCCCTAAACCCAGCCTTATTTGTGATGAGCCGCCGCGTAATGCAGGCGGCTTATTTCGTTTTAACCTCCCCCCATTACATTTAGGATTGGCTTATTCGTAGTCGCTGATAATGACAACTTTCGCAATCCGTATAAAAAGAAATTTATCAAAAAAATTCCCATCACCCAAGTAGCTACTGCCCTACCTCTGGCATTAAATAAACAAATTTCGACGGTCGAGCTTTCGACAGTTTATTTCTGCGCCCACAGAGCAGCCTGCTATACCGCTGCTAATGGGCTAGTGGGCTTGACTATCACTAGGCTACTCCCCCAGTATTCCCCTCATATTCTATTTTGATTAATCAAGACGCCGTTAAATCGTCGCTATAAACTGAACACTGGAATCTCGAATGAAAACAAAACACCTGCTTAACGAAGAGCTCCACCCCATTCTCGACGCGATTCCATCAATTGATATAAACGATGCGCTGCTGCCTATTTTCCGGGAGCAATCGAGCGACATAAAACTAGGCAAGCCCGAGGATTATGGTGTTTCTCGTGAGGAGATATTCATCGACGGCGAAGGCGGTAAACTCCGCTGCCTACTTTACACCCCCATTAAAACGACTGCCGACAATGCGGCTTATGTCCACATTCATGGCGGCGGTTATATTTTTGGTTCGCCAGAAGGCTCAGACGCTGCAAACCTAAATATCTGTAAGAAACTCAACATCGTTATACTCTCTGTCGACTACCGCCTTGCCCCCGAACACCCCATACCCGCCCCGCTAGATGATTGCTACAGCGCATTAGCCTGGGTTCACGACAACGCAGCCGCACTTGGTGTTGATGCTTCGAGAATCGCAATCGGCGGCGAAAGTGCGGGTGGCGGCCTAGCCGCGGCAGTGACCATAAAAGCTCGAGACCACGGTAAATACGCTATATGCCACCAGCATCTAACCTACCCCATGCTGGACAATTTAAGCGGTGACGAACAACATATGGGTGATCCTTTAGTTGGAGAATTCGTATGGACAAGACAAAGGAACCAATACGGCTGGGGTTGCTTTTTAGGTGGCGCCCCAGCAGTTGCTCCACAAGTCCCTGCGAGAGTTGAGAGCTATGCGAACCTGCCACCGGCATGGATATTTACCGTCTCTATGGATTTGTTTCGGGATGAGGACATAGACTATGCCCGCAAGCTCATGGCAGCAGGCATAAAGGTTGATTTGCAGGTATATGCAGGTGCCTGCCATGCTTTTCAAATGGTGCCGAACACAAAAATTGGGGCTAGATTTGCACACGATCATCTTGCCGCTCTAGCGCGTGGATTAGGAATAGACATTTAAAATTATTGACCATCGCAAAAGGCAATAACTAGGACTAGAACTAGAACTGTAAGTAGAAGTACTGGGGATTTAAGCGGCCTTTTCTAGGCGTCTCCCCAGGTGTAAGTTGAACAGGGTTTTAGATGATTAAAACCCTGTTTTTACTTGGCAAACGTTCATCCTTTAAGCCTTGAGGTTCATCCCTTAAGCCTTGAGGTTCATCCCTTAAGCCTTATGGTTCAATCAAAAACCACACCAAGACGGCGTTGCTCAGCTTCGTTGAACCTTTCTAGCACATAGTCTTTTTGAGCTGCGATATAATCGTCGCTATTGTCCGGAAAATTCTTAGCTAACGCCTCCATAGCCGCTTGGTAGTCTTGCTTTTTTTGGCTCCATTGTGCTCTCTGGACATCCAACTCTGCCAAACGGTTTGCCGCTTCGTCACCAAAATACTGCTGGCGCATTGCATCAATATCGCTTGCTGTACTATCTTGCTCGGCCAGCTGTTGAACCTCTTGCCGGTATTGTTCGTGAAGCTGTACGTTAACCCGGTGCTCATGCGCCACAGTACTTTGCTCTTCGTTCCAGCGTTCAATTTCAGCTTCCTTTTCACTTTCCGATAGCTCTTCATTCAACTGAATTTTAACCCTGGCCAGTTGGGCTTGATCGTAGCGTTCTTCGCTGGAAAAGAAATTTTTCGCGGTATCGTCTCCCAACAATTCCTGGCGTAGCGCCGACAACTCTTGAGTGTAAGTCTCAATTGAAGCAATATCTTCTTTATTACCAAAAGAAAATGCTGGCAGTGTTTCAGCTGCAGCTTTTAAATAATCGCTGTAGGCTTGAAAGCTATCAAGTATGGCCGCCACCCCATCGTCAGGGATCTTTCCATCGGCGGATAAAGCCAGGCTATATTCAGCCAGCCAGTCAATTATCTGAGATTCAGTCCACTCACCCCGAACACTAAGCAGTTGGTCGTAGAGCAGCCTTAATGAAAAATTTTGACGCAGGTTCCCCTGCTCATCAAAACTTATCTCACCATCAAGATCGACTCCCTCTAGCGAGTCTGCTATGGGGTAACGCTCGAGAAATTGCTCAACCGAATATTCATTATCAATATCAACACTAACCGAACTCGATACCTGATTAGACAGGCTCGAACTGGGCCCTGATTTTGTTACCGTTGATTGCTTGTTTGTTTCTTGTGTGACGGGTGTTTTATGATCACTTTGCTCTTTATTATTTAAGCTATAATTCATATTGATCAGTAAGCCGTAGCTCAGCACAATTAAAGCTGTTAGACCTAATAAAATTTTCAAGTGTTTTTTCATTATTATAATTTCACTAAAAAATGTTAATGTTTTTTATTATTAAACCTGAAGAACCAAGCTACTGTGCCTGGCCCTTCAAAGATTGCATCAATAACAGAGTGTTAAAGCCCTAATTTTTTAAGACGATTAACATGGCTACGATAAACCGACAACGGGTTTTGAGCTCTCCAACCTCGAACACCAAACAGTTGGTTAACTTCATCACTGTGATTCCAAGAATAATCATCCCTCAACACTTTACCGATATGACTGGAGCAACGTCCTACGACACCGTCATTATCTTCAGACTCAAACAATGACGCTATCGCCAAAGTATAATCCGAAGGATCTATTGGGTTATTGAAGGGGCTATCCCCTGACAAAGAGTAATAATAAACACCATTTACAACATTACTGCCCTGCCCACACTTAGAACGTGGGATCGCCTGTGGATGCGTTCGGTTGAATTCGGCCGCGCCGGTATACGACAGAACATGGGCAGCAGCCTCGCTATCCTGGGGGTCATTGTCGCCACTGCTTACTTCTATAAATCGACCAAATAAATTTGCGCCCTTGTACAAAAGCTTACGAATTCGTGGATGGTTTTCAGTGTTATCCAATAAAAACTGCGCCAAGCCAGCACCCTTCGCTGGGGATCCGACTGCCGTCATCGACGCGACGAGATCCGGTCGAGTAGACGCCACATAACGCGCATCAAAGCCGCCTTGAGAATGAGCTAATAGATTAAACTTTTTATAACCATGTATAGCTTTCAACTCATCGAGGTAATCAATTAGTTGCTCGCCCCTAACATCGGAGCCGTTTACCGCCGAGTTATTCGGAGTGTAAACCTTTGCACCGTCGCGTGTTAAATGGTCAGAAACCCCATACCAATAATCGCTACCCGAACGACGATCGTAGCCAAATAAGCCGTGCACTAAAACAACGGGGTTTTTAGTTTCTGTATATCCTGCAGCACTTGCCAGGGGAAAGGTTAAATTTGACAGTAGTAAAACTCCAGAAAGACAGAGTAATTTTTTATACATATTGTTATATCCTTAGTTTTTGTTATTGGAATAAAAATACAATAAATCTTAGTTAATACTATTCAATCACTTATAGCCGCTGACACAAAAAATAATAGCAGTCTATTTTTCAGGCATCAGACAACGGCCAGAATTTAACTACGACTCCGACCACTGGTCAACAATTATTCAGCAATAAGCCGTATAAAATCAGCTGTTACTTCATATGAGAATTTAACTAGCTTTTTTATGGATATAGAAACTTATACTTGATTGGATGGTACCAAGAAGTTAATTGGCACTAACGTAAGGAAGGTTAAATATTGGGCTCTAGACACATTAGAATTATTTGAATGTTTTATAATTATATTTATAACGATTAAGTTAAAGGTAAAATAAATGCGTTTATTCTATTGAACATTTAGACAAAGAAACTCAAACCCTGAGCACTATCACTCCCATTAAGGGAATGGAAACTCTTGATTATGAATAAATAATAAAAACACCTGTGAAAACTATCATATAGGATACTGAGTATGCGAAGATCCTCGCCTTACCTGACAGATTAAGAACGCCCGACGTAAATGCAGCCAACAGAGCAATATATAAAAACCACAAGCAACTCTAAATAGCAGTCTGTCGGGTTCGTCAAAGGCGTTGTAAATTTCTTTCATATTTTTATTTATTTATTTAGGTAGCGAAATCATAGTGAGATCTTCAATGCAAGGCAACTACTATGGGCCATTTAATTATCAACTTAATTTGTCAAGCTAACGGCAAGCAAGTCGTTTGAAATATTACAAAATCATAAACAAAAATGTAAATCTGTGGACGTAAAAACAAAGACACGCTCTCAACGTCGCAGCAATAAATTTACTGCCTAACGAGCAACACCCTAAACCGCTGAAAATATCTTAACCCGCCCCTTAGGGAACCCCATTACCAACCTCTAACACAGTAGCCTCTGGCGGCACTAAAAATCTCACGGGGAAAATACTGGTGCCGACGCCGGGGCTAACATAAAGATGTTTCCCTTGTTCTTCTACATGCCCTATTGCATAGCGCTCGCCAAAATCTGATGGCACTACCGGCCTACCCACAAAGGGGATTTGCACTTGGCCGCCATGGGTGTGGCCTGCAATCGTTAACAATATCTGCGGTGCAAGCTGGGGGAATACATCGGGGTTATGGGTAAAGGCCAGCACGGCGTCCTTGGGGCTCACTTGCGACATGGCTTTTTCGATATCATGTGGCCCCTCCCAAAAGTCGCTAATGCCGACTAAGGTAAAGCTGCAGCCTTTATACTGTATTCGTACCGATGCATCTTCCAAAACAGCAATGCCGTTGCTCGTCAGCGCCTCTCCTACACGTTTAGCCCCAAGCCACCAATCGTGATTGCCCAGCACGGCGTATACGCCCATTGGAGCTTTCAAGCTCCCGAGTACCTTGGCTGCATCTTCTGGCGGCACAAAGGAGCCTCCCACCACACCCTGAATGACAAAGTCACCAGGCAAGAGAATCAGATCAGGATTATTTGCATTTACCTTTTCGACTAACTTTCGAAGACTGCTCAGGCCTTTATACGGCGACCCCACATGAAGATCGGCCAGCACCGCTATTGTTGTGCCATTGCAGGGTGCCGGCCACTTCGTAATAACGAGCTTCTCATGATGGAAGCTCAGGCTAGAAGGCTCAATAAAAAACGCCCATACCGGCAGGACAAATAGCAATAGCAGACTAAAAATTTTGTACTTGCTTGGAATTTTCTTCATACGCGAAGCTTTCAACCCTTTTAAAAAAACACCTCGTTATCACTGAGCAACAACGGTAACCACAAGCGACCGACCTTGGAACTCAATGCCACTAAGCCGCGGGTCCTGCCTGACAGCACCCATAGTCTCATATTTTTACACCTTCAAATTCTTATACCTTAATTGGACTATCTCTTCATCACCCATAACCTCTATCAGCTATACTTTACCAAATGCGCTCGCTGGAGCTTAGCCGGTCTAGTCTCTTAGTGTGGCGCTCCAGCTCATGCCGCAATACTATCTACTACCATCTACAGGCATCAGTAAAACCTTTATAATCTTAATTTTATGGATGCTAGGAAAGCAACATGGCTTGGATATACGCAGCGATCGCCGTTGGCATTTTATCAATGCTCGATACAAGAGGTTTTAACCTTCGCAACATTATCGCTTACGGAGTGCTGGGTTATCTCATCTATATTGTTCAGCAACAAGCTGGCAGATTAAAAGAACTTGGGCTCAGACTCACCAAGCTTGAACAAACGCCGCCCAAAGCAGAAGCCATACCGAGCCATGAACGTGCGGAGCCAGCCGACCAAACTATAGACTTGCGCACCCCAAGCAATGCCGCTAGTACCAGCGGCACACCGGCGCCCGCATCACCTCCTGAAAAAGCCGCTGAAGAAAGCTTGGCCGTTACCACTGAGCCCGAACCCGTAAGAGCAAGTACTGAAGCTCAAACGGCAGCTGCTCCTACTCCTACGCCAGACTCGACATCAGCGTCTACTTTGAGCTCTGGGCCAACACCAGCAGCCAAGCAACCTTCTACACCTACAACTACAATTACACCTACAACTACACCTATACCTACACAAGCACCTCAGATTGCACCAACACGCGAGCCAAGCATAATTGAGACGCTACCGGTCTTACTGGCGACTTACGTGAAACGCTACTTTACCGAAGGTAACCTTAGCGTTAGGGTTGGCATCATTATCTTGTTTTTCGGTGTTTCGTTTTTAGCAAAATATTCGATTGATAACTCGATAATCCCCATAGAAATTCGTTTAACTGCCATCGCGCTAGGCGGCATTGCTATGCTGGCTATCGGCTGGCGCCTGCGGATTAAGCGGCCAGACTATGCCTTGATCATGCAAGGCGGCGCCATCGCGGTGCTCTACCTAACAATATTCGCCAGCTTTAAAATTTACACGCTATTACCCGCCGCCCTGGTCTTCCCTCTACTCATTGTATTCAGCTTTTTGGCGATGAGTTTAGCCGTGCTACAAGATTCGCGAGCACTGGCAGTGGCCGCCATTACCGGAGGTTTTGCAGCGCCGATTTTAAGCTCAACCGGTAGCGGCAATCACGTCGCCCTGTTCGCCTATTACACAGTTCTCAATTTGGCTTTATTTGCCGTAGCGTGGAAAAAATCATGGCGCCTACTTAATGTCGTTGGGTTTGCCTTCACTTTTATCATCAGCGGTTTTTGGGGCGTCACTTCCTACCAGCCGGAGGACTTCGCCAGCACGGAACCCTTCTTACTGATCTACTTCGCCATTTATCTTTGTATTGCCGTGTTATTCGCACTCAAGCAACCGCCTAAGCTAAAAGGCTATGTCGATGGCAGCCTTGTTTTTGGCCTGCCCTTTGTGGCCTTTGGCTTTCAAGCCCAACTTGTAGCTGATACCGAATATGGTTTGGCCATAAGCACACTGTTTACCGGTCTAATTTATTTAGGCCTCGCCAAGGTATTGTGGCAACGCACCCAACTTCGAGCACTGTGTGAAGCCTTTTTGGCAATCGGCCTAATCTTCTCTACCTTAACCATACCCTTTGCCCTGAGCGGCGAATGGACGGCTGCAAGCTGGGCGATTGAAGGCGCCGGCTTGATATGGATTGGGCTAAGGCAGCAACGCAAGTTTGCGTTTTATTTTGGCATGCTTGTGCAGGTCGCCGGGGGCTTAATTTATCTCTCTGAAAGCGGGTCACTTAATCGCCATGGCGGCTTTTTAAGCAGCGAGTACCTCAGCACTTTAATCGTGAGCCTTAGCGCCCTGTTCAGTGCCTACATCCTCAATATGGATAAGATAAAGACTTCTTCAAAACGCCCCTTCGATATTTTATTTTTGATCTGGGCACTGGCATGGTGGTATGTCGGCGGCCTAATAAAAGTTGAAGGCTACTACCAGAGCCACCATCGAGAGCTATATATGCTGTTTTTCTGTGTCAGCGCTTTAGCCTTTCACATTGTTCATATTAAAGTTCGCTGGCAGCTCTTGAAATTTTCCCCGTGGTTGTTATTAGCGCCACTGCCGGTGTTTGCATTATCTGTCGCCATAGAGGGCCCTGTCGATGTAGTTTCTGCCGCCTCTTGGTTGCTAGCCATCGGCCTGTGTTTTGCTATGTTGAGAAGTACGTTTATATTTAAACAAACGATATTACTCGAGCCCCTGTTTCATACCTTAAGTTTCTTACTGGGGGTGTTTGTAGCCGCGTTGTTACTCAATATAGCTTTCGATCAAACGGCCACCTTACGAGCATGGCACTTGGCATTAATCTCGAGCATTTTTATTGCAGCACTCTATTTCATTAACAACTACCAACGCTGGCCTATCTCCGCACAGAGCGATAGCTATCAAAAACAAGCCGCCAGTGTTATCGGTGGGGCTTTACTGTTATTTTTTCTCGTTAACAATATCGCCAGCTATGCCAGCCCTGCACCGCTGCCGTACATTCCCCTGCTAAATCCCCTCGACATTGCTCAAGCTATTGGCTTGATGGTGTTATTTAGCTGGTTTCAAAAATTTGGCCACACGTGGTTAAAAATCAAAAGCTCGGCTTACCTACCCATCGCCGCCGCACTTGGTTTTGTTTGGTTCAATAGCCTGTTATTTAAAACCCTACATGTATACACCGGCGTGCAATACAATCCAGCGGCATTGCTGTCATCTGCCACAGTGCAAACGGCTGTGTCTATCAGTTGGACCTTAATAAGCCTTGGGGTCATGATTGTTGCATCGCGGCTACAAAGCCGTCACATATGGATAGCGGGCGCCTGCCTGGCAGGTCTAGTAGTCATCAAGCTATTCTTATTTGACCTGATTGAAAGAGGCACCATCGAACGCATCGTTTCGTTCTTGGGCGTCGGAATATTACTGATGGTCGTTGGTTATTTCTCACCGGTGCCCCCGAACGCCGCAAGCCCCACTGATGACTCACCAGACAGTGATGATGTTGATACGGATAAAGAAAACGCCAAAAATGATGGTGAAGCAAACAGCCACGCAAACAGCCACGCAAACAACAATACCCCAGGAAGCTCCAGTGAATAATATATTTGCATCGAGATCATTTATCCCCAGTAAACGCCAAGCACTATGGCTTGGTTTTGCAGTGTTGGCGACGCTCTCCGCTAAAGGCATAGCCAATAGCTCCGAGGGCGAGCAGTTCTCACATTTCCAAGCCGAGCTGAATACCGGTTCACAGGCACTGGTACAGCGCTTAGTACTTTCCGAGGCGATACAGGAGAAGCTATCCTTCTCCAACGGTCAGGATATTCAAGTTAACAATGAACTCGGCGAACAAGTGCCCTTCGTCTTGAGGCAGGTCATCGATCAGACCACAAGCAAGCAAGACATTAAGCTTAATTTTTACCCCGTCAAACACACGAACAATGTGGCTCCTAAACCTGTCAGTACAGCGACCAATATCAACATCACGATTAATACCGCCAGTAATGAGATTCATACACCAGCGCCAATAGAAGCTGAAGTCAAAGAAAAAACAGTCATCAAACATTACATTGTCGAGACCGACACTCTCAGCGATAAAACAGTAGAGACATTAACTTTTGAGTGGGGCCCTGACTTCGAAGGTATTTCACAGCTTATCGTTGAAACATCAGATGAACTGCAGCATTGGCAACGAATTGGGAATATTGAAATCGTCAGTCAGTTGGAAAATAATGGCAACCGGCTACGCAAAGGCAGTATCGACGTCGCCAGCACCGTAAAGAAATATCTAAAGCTGAGCTGGACAAAAGGCCCTCACCCCAGACTAACGAGCATTATTGCTCAAACCAGTGAAGCGACTAGCACACCTCAACTTAGTTGGAGTGATGACATTCAACTGGTATCTTCGAACGATGCCCAAGCCGTAACTTTTTACAGGCCTCCCGCCTTTGGCAGTACCAATATCCGCCTGAAAACCAATGCTGACAGAATAAATACTTTTTATTTAGCTAAGCTATATAGCCGAAGAACCGAAACTGATAGCTGGGGTTTTTTATCGGACATTCAATTCTTATCTTTCGACGCAACCGAAACCGCCAGCGTTAAAAACAGCCTTGAAGCCAGCCTTAGAGATAACAGCCACCCCTATTGGAAAATCGAATTTCAACAGCCACACATTAACGATACAAACAAACCGGCCTTCCAACTACAAAGAAAATCCCTAGAGCTACTGTTCCTTAATATTGACAAGAAACAACACAGCTTAACATTCGGATCCAATAAACGTTTCGAATCCCGCTTGAGCGACACCCTCAATGACATCCTTGAGAAAGAGAAGGCTCAGCCAGCCGCAGCCAGCACAGGGGAGATAATCGCAGTATCAAAAGTTACGCCAAAGAAGCCAAACGACTGGAAGAAATGGGCCTTGTGGTTGATATTAGGCCTAGGTACGGTGGTTTTATTCGGCATGGCCAAAAGCCTTAGCCAGCAGTTGAAAAAATAATTGCAGTGAAGCTTATCTATCTTGATGAGGGCCTATGGCCCTCTTCCGCTCTAACTCATAACATTCTTTAATTTAACACCATCACTACTCAATTTTGAATTCGACCGACAAACTTGCCTCATATCGAATCTCATCAAAAGATGGACGTTGCTCTTGGCCACGGCGCTTTGCCATTGATGAGAAGCTACTTTTCGACTTTCTAGCAGCAGTGACGACAACCTCTTCTAAAACCATTGCACCCCGAGTTGCTCGCTGGTGGACATTAGAATCCAAAATTCCTATAGCCGTAAGCTTGAGCCCTAAAGATTTTTCGTAAAATCCCTTCTGTTTAACGACATTAGCAAGGGCCTTAGCTTTGACCTTTTCATTAAACGCATCCTTGTGTGTATGCTCAAACGAGGTGTCAGAAAGCTCAACTTCTGCAAATTGATCAGCAATAGCAGCAATTTCTTTTAAGTGTTCCTCTTGCGTGATAGATATAGCCATTCGGTTAACCACCTCATAACTTGATGGCTTGCTGCCAAACCAACCATATTGTGGAGATGAGGAAAATTTTGAGCTTTTGATGGCATCAGGTGCAATTCCAGAATCAATGAGAGACGCCGTGATTTTGGCTCTTAATAAACTGTTGCTAGACATTGACTGTGAGAGCATCTTATTTTCCGTACTTATCACCAAGCTAACTACGGCCTTGTCAGAATACGCCTTCTCTTCTGCCTCACCATTTATAGTGATTACTTTCTCAGCAGGATGAAGAAAGCCTCGAAGTTCTTGGGGGCTACCTTTAAGCTCCGGCGCCGAAAAGGAATACGCAGAAATTAAACTAAGAAAAATAAGGCAAAGTGTTCTTTTCATATTGATCTCGATATAGATTTATTGTGAGGGATATTGGTAATAAAAACTGCCAACACCTTGATCGACAGCTCAGCCGTGCTGATTTTGTGCGCCGTTATAAGGTATTTCATATGATCTTACAGAATAAGTAACGCTTTAAGAAACACCTAAAAGAACAAACTTATTGGTATTGTCACTTAATCTCCGGGTCGTATACGTAAGCCAATAAATTTGATTTTAACGTTGATAATCCAGCACTGCTAACTTCTCCACCATATCGGTTTAATGGCAGCCAACCCCATAGGTAGCGTGTGACATGCACTAAGCTCTTGCCCTGTGCGTTTTTCACACGAACTTTATAAGTACTTATGCCTTCGAGTATTTGGAACTCATTATCCGAAATACAAGAAACAACAGAACCGTTCAGCTTTGCTAATGAGTATTGCGATCCAGAATGAAACCTATAGATCGTAAAATATTCATCACCTAATACTTCAAAAAATTCTATTTGGAAAGACCCTGCAGCAACAAATCTAATACTCTTTTTGTTTTTAGAATTGATCGTCCTGATGGCTTTTAACATATCCCTCGCTTATGCATAACGTTTGGTTCAACTAAAATAATTTTTAGCCAATCTGTTGCTTATATGAGAAGTTTTCATCCAACACAGGGTAAAACAGCCCCAAACTACTAGCTGCCCTCTTTCATCAAAGCCTCTAGAGGAACACGCGTCATATACCACTGAATTAGCCACACAACTGCCGGTAATGCCATGACCATAGGCCATGGTGAATCCAAGTAATTAGAAACACCGACTGAAGGAAGAAAAATGCCAGCAATCATTAGGTACAGCAACCAACTGTACTTAATGCTCACAAAGCTCTTTTCAGCGCATTTTTTGCAAGTAATAGGATTTCGAGAGCCAAATCTCAGCTTTTGCCAAACAGTAAAGCTATTCTGACGACAATGAGGACAATGGAGCATACGATTCCTTAACGCCCACGATAGGCGCTTATTTGTTATGTCTATTTACCAGAGTTAAGCGCAGAGGCATGGCTAATTGCTTCGGAGTTACTAATATTCGAATGATTACCGATTTTATCTATGCGCCTTTCTTCAAACCACGATTCACGATGAATGTAGATTGCCAAAGCGGCACCAATAAAGGGGATAAGCCAAATAAAGAACAGCTGATACTTTTTCCGAGCCTTAACTTCAAAATAGGTTTTGCAGACAATATAAGATGCACCCACATTCAGCAATACTAAAAAGCCGATAAGCGAGCAAACCAAAACGGTAATAAATGAGTCCATCATTAGGTTCCTCGTTAAAAGTAAGCGTCATTAATACCTAAAGAGATGGTAGTTTCTTTAGCCACGAAACTGAACCCCAAATTGTATCAATCTGAGCAACAGTGTTTTGTCGAGGCGGCTATCAACTAGCGATCTTCTGGTCTTATGTCTTTGACGCTAGCAGAGAACTGTTTGAGCTCTTCGATGTTGTATCTTGTATGGACTCTTTTAGCCGATGCCGGCTGGTGTTCAATACTCACACCTGGGCGTCTCGCCAATGCTGGGCGAATGGGACGAGGCACAAAACCACCACCACAGTTTGGGCAAACATTTTCTAATGTGTCATTTACGCAGTCTACGCAAAATGTGCATTCGTAAGAGCAGATCATTGCGTCTGTAGAATCTGTAGCTAAGTCTTTATCACAGCATTCACAATTAGGTCTGATTTCTAGCATCAATTATAATTCTCGATTTATTGGTTTGGACCTAGGAGCTTAGGCTTTAAGGCCCTAATCGTCTCATAGCTAAGTTCGTGAATCTAACCTATTAGGGGCTGCTTTGTCGGAGGCTACTCCAACCGTTGCTGTTAGAGTATGTCTCATAACTGACTTTTGTCACGTAGTTATATTCCTGGCCGGTTTTTCTTTCAAAAGCTGTAGCACCAATACTCAGTAATGCCTCAAACTCAATATCTTTTGGGAAACGCCTTGGTGAGGTAACAACCTCTTTATAGAATTCTTCGCCATTTGCGACTACCGCACAACGTGCGTACAAAAACCAATCAACTGAAAAATACTGAGATTCATCAACATACCCATCTTCACCAATCTCTTTTGCGTGCTTGATCGTATCCAATGCATAAAGCTTTGCAGATAGAATTTCTTCAAACTGTCGTATTTCAGCCTCGCTTTTAAGCGATAATGCAACGACAACGGGTTCAACCACAGCGTCATCATCGCCAGCCATGTCCCAATTCAATAGGCCCAGAAGCGCCCAAAAAACTATTTCAGTCATTTTACTTCCTTTCGTTAACGCGTTATTTCTGATATTACAATTAACCCTTCAGCTATAATTTTTACCACGCCAAAGGCTTCGCCTCATCCTTCCAAAAAAGCCATCGCCTGACTTCTGTATGACCGCCAGTCCCAATTTCGTATTCTTCAGACTGCCCTTTATCTAACTCCAGAGTTGAAATAAATCCAGCATAGGTAGAGCAAACTAAAGTTTTCCCGTCTGCTGAAATATCAATATCACCAATACTAGAACCAATAAAATGCTGCCAGTGGGGCTTGCCATCTTCCCCGAACGCCCTTAAATATCCATTAGCATCCCCAATGATAAACTCACCTTTACGGTGGACTCCGGCGTAGACCCTGGCCACCTCATCAAGAATCGGAGTGTCTGCACATTCTTCGTAAGCTTCAGTTTTTAGCCCTGGCAAAAGTCTTGTGGGGACTCCAATCGTGATGCCATTATAAAAATGACAAGAATTGAACGCGATCATTTCACCATCAACACTAAAGGTAGCGAAATGCGGGTATTCGCTCTGGTTACCGATATCGGCCACCTGTATACCATTGCTGTCAAACACCAAATGGGAGCTGTCCTGCGAGCCAACGGCTATTAATTTTCCATCGGGCGAAACCGCGCCATGCTCCATGTCCAGACTCATAATCAAGTCATCGCCTGGGTGCTCATCTGTCAGCCATTCGAAATGCTCTTTCATACCCTCAAGAGTTGGTAGAATACGTACTGATTCTGAGGGTGTTAGCACAAAGATACCTTCAGGGCTTACAAACAAAACCTTTTGACCATCGGGGAATGGAACCAAGCTAGACGGTGTCGGCGGCTCAGAGAATGCTTTAACATTGTATTCGCTCGGTACACCTTCTGTGCCCTTGGGATAAGAAAAGAAGGACACTTCATCATCCAGCCAACCTTGTGTTACCGAGATGCCATCATCCTTAGCGTAGGCAAAATACTTCCTATTCGGGCTACGACCAAAGTAACTAAAGCCATCGATAATATTTACACTCAAACCTTGTATTTCAGCAATATATCCCTGTTCGTATGGAGCACCAATTCTAGCGACAACGCTGCCATCATCCAAAATGCAGATAACCGGAATACTTTGCCCATTTTTCTCCAGCTCAGGGACCAAAGGGCTGTGCGCCAGAGGCCATTCTTCTCGCAAGTTAGCCACATCCCCATCGCTGTTTGCCTTTCTCAGCTCTTTTAACAAATAGGGAACTAGTTTCTCTCTGTTATTATCCTCTGGCTCAGGCCCAGCGTTTTCCCACCCTTGCGTTAAGCCTTTTTCTACAAACGTATTAACGCTTATGGCATAATCAGTGGTTTTTACTTTCCATTCTGTCTGAATACTTTTTTTACTTTTGAAAATGTTTATCATAAATAAACCATCTAACGAATTATAAAGCCGAAAAACGACTGGTTAACATAACTGAGCGCATACGAATGTATTCGCTATATTTTTACTCTCAAGCACCTTAATCTCCTTTCATCTTCCATGGGGCCGTTAAAGTAAATTTTTTCGTCCACTTGTGTAGGCTTGTCATCTGAGTAATAAGGGTTTTGTATACTTCTAATCGAGGAATGTTGGTGGTTAAAAATCGCTATTTTTGCATCAATATCTGCAAACCTAGCCACGTAACCCACTAAATCTGGAGAGGGTATATTAACCAAAATTGTCCCCATATAGTTTCTAACCTTTGAGCTATATGCCGGAGGTGATTAAAAGTGTTTTTTTCATAATCAAACACAAAACCTTTATTATTACGGGTTTTCTTGACGCGGCGGTTTCAGTAAAGGAATAAGTCACCCTCGAAATGTGGATACGAAAATTAAACCTAACGACTGGAACTAAATCTTAACTATGCCACCAAGAACGATATTCACATCTGGAATGGTGTACTCCCCCCGGTTGTATCGAAACTTTTCTGGATTCGATCTTAGATCTTTTCGAATGCTTTTAATTTGAACTATCCCCTTGATAGACATAACCCAAAAAAATAAATTCACAAGCAACAAAAAAACAATCACAACGTCATGGGATATGATTGCCGCTATGCCTAGCATCAATAAAAAGAATACTAATATAGTCGCCATATACCAACATTTGGCTAATTTGCCAGATAACTCTCTGTCAATATCAGCTAGTTTTCTAACTTTCCGTCTCGTACGCATTTCCCTATCCATATGATGTTGGCACTCAAAGCAAGCGTACGCTTTAGCGACACTGTTAATAGCCCTACTGGCATATATCTTCAAACTCGGAGCTGACTAAGCTTGCCAGATCTTCAGGGGTCAGTTCGATTTCAAGCCCTCTCCGGCCAGCACTAATGTAAATTGTGGGGTGATTTTTTGCGGAGGAGTCAATGATGGTAATCAGTTTTTTCTTTTGGCCTAGCGGACTCACCCCACCTAGCACATACCCCGTGGAACGTTCGACTTCGGTTTGAGTAGCCATAATAGCTTTCTTTGCGCCGGTGGCTTTTGCCATTGATTTCATGCTTAACATAGATGAAACAGGAATCACCGCTACCGCTAACGTCAACCTGTCTAGGCTCACCACTAAGGTCTTAAAAACCCTAGCCGCTGGTACACCCAATTTCCCGGCCGCTTCTAAACCATAAGATTCACTTGAGGGTTCTTGATTGTACTCATGCACTTTATAAGTAATCTTGCGCCTCTTGGCTACATTAATTGCTGGCGTCACTTCTTTACCTTACGTTTAATATTTCATCAAATTGTAGACAAACTTTCCCGCTATGGATCTCGTACTTTACTGAACATCTCGCTCCAAATAATACAATACAAACAATGGCAAGAAACAACACTGCCAATTGTATCTATCGACCTTACTTATCAAGATACGGTCTCTATTTTTATTATCTCCCAGTGTAAGCTCCAATAACCATGGTGTTTCCTGCAAGTGTCGGGTGTACCTCTATAATTAATTTTATATTTTTCTTATATTCAGACTCATAAATAGTTTTATCTTCATTGGATACAAAAATAACGCCGTAGCGATCTGATATATACCTGGCAATAGATGATGGAGTCCCAATCAAACTTGCGTTAGGGCCTGCTATTTCATTAATACCTTTAATTCCTAAATATACCACTTTGTGTCCGAATGCCGAGAAGTCAGACTTGGCTTTATAAAACGCTCCTTGTTTTTCAAACTGTTTTACATTTGAAACTAATTTTGTTAATTCAACGGGAGTCCAATCCGATTCAAGCTTTGCATTCCATAGAATTGTTGACTCTATAATTTCACTGTTTTCATCTGGCACTATACTGATTTTTGGGTTGGCACACCCAAACAGCAGGACAAACAGCAGTAGAAAAAATAAACATTTCATATAAATACAGCTCTATCTCAGGAATTATACGTTTAGAATTAAAGGTAGGTTTAACATTCCAACACCGCTCATCACACACCGCCCTGAATTCAACAATTCAACAAGCAAGTAGACAAGAACATTCCTCGCCAAAAAATAAAGGCTGCCTAACTTGAACAGAAGTATACAATTTATTAAGAAAACCTTGGAATAACGTCCTGTCACATGTCCCTTATTTGAAGCTTTAATGTATTATTTTTTGTGGTGTTTTACAATATTAGAAAACTCATACCTAAATCTTCAAGCCGACGTCTAAAGTACTAAGGAAGCTCTAATCAAGTCCCGCCCCCTCTGGACGTACCTAACTGCTTTAGTGCTCGTAGTGAGCTGGCGGAACTTAATCAGAGGTCCCCTAAATCTATTCTGCACTGGGGCCAATATCGTATTACTTTTTGTTGGATTGGGTTAGATTCATTCCTGACCTGGAAAACCCAGGATATTAATGTCTACAAACGGCCTTATGCCTCCTTCGGACACAGCCTTCAAAACCCCTAACACGTCCATAACGCAGTTCCTTGAAATTCATCCCTGCCAAGAATAATCGTCATTTGTCATTCTTGAGCTATGCTTAAATATATTTTGCAATATCCCTTTAGCAGTCACCATTCACTCCGATGGTGTAACAAGAACAGTTTTGCAATTAAGGCGAGCCCTAGTGTTTAGAACATCATGTGTCAGGCGGCTATTATTACTGTGTGTAGCCCTATTTAGCCTCAGTGTAAGCCACGCGGAACCACTCGAAGCGATTCAATGGCTTAGCTTGGGCACCCCTCCTTTCGAAATACCCACGGGCGTTAATGCCAATACCGGCATTGTTGATACGATGAGGTTAATGGCTCAAAAAGAGTTATCACAATACCCCCATATTGCCCCCTTGGTCGTCAACAAAGGGAGATTTGAACGGCTAATTAAGCAAGGTCGAGCCTGTCATGCTGGCGCAATACGAAAAGAGCAACGCGAGAAGTTTATGTATTTCTCGGTAGCGTTCAGTGTTATCAGTCCATTCAGCATTATTACGACTAAAGAAACGCAGCAAACCTTACTCGGTGGCGCGACGTCGTTTTATCTTAAAGATCTTCTAGATATGTCAGGCATTTCAATTGTACTGCCTTCCCGAACCCTTGGCCCCATAGCTGACCCTATCCTCGCTCGACACGGAGCGAAGCCCAACATTTCATACCGAATGGGTGTCACGGCCGGCGGCGAACTATTTTCCATGCTTGTAAAAGGTCGTGCCGATTTTACAATCGCCTACCCCCATGAAAAATTTTATTGGAGCAAAAACAATGACAAATTTCATGAGCTAGCGGTTATTGAAATCATCGAGATAAGGGACGAAACCCTCAAAGGCCGAATTGCCTGCTCTAAAAACAGCTGGGGTAAACAAGTCATTGAAAACTTGAACGCATTTATTGCCAAAGATCGTAAAAATGACAGCTTTCACGAAAGCCTCTATTCGAACTGGGTGCCACAGGATGCTCTTGAAGATATCCTCACTCGCCACAAAGAAGAGCTACTTAAAGAAACTTGGAGCAATACATCTCTGATATATCAGCCTTAACTCAGGGAAAGCCAAACCCTAGCACCATGATTCAAACAAGACCCCTCTGTGGTTTCGTTTCGCGCATAACAAACCAATTAGCAAGATAAATACCTAGGTGATACCCGGCATAAGAAGCGCCCAGCCAATACCAACCGTTGTTCATTACGATGATTTTTGGCCAGTACAAAAACCATGTGAACGCCGGAAATAAATTCAGGAAACTATCTATCACCAAGCGAATCACCGCGCCCAGTGTCACCTGGTCTATAAAAGCGGCAATGGTCGAGAACGCTCTGAAGAACTCGTAAATCTCGATGAATTCGACATGGGCATAGGTCGCTAAGGCCATGAGACCATAATAACCGCCGCCAAAGAAAAGCCACTTTCTGTGTATTGGGCCTACTTCGAAGTCGACCTTGTCTTTCTCGGCTTGCTTTTGCCTTTTTTTGAGGTCATCTACATTGCCATTGAGGCCTATGTAGCCGTTTTTTAGCGTATAAAACATCATGATGAAAGCAATTACCCCTATTGGCAACGCTGCCATGAATACAACCCTCAGGATTTCCATCATTTCCTACTTTATCCCTGTATAGCCGATTAAAAATAAGCATCACAATAACAATTTATCACCGATATGATAAGTGCTTACCAATCAGAGTGGCAGGCCCATACTCGCTTCTGTGAAATTCCCATAGTAGCTCGCTTATGGCCAATACAATCACATTGTAGATTCGTGTCGATGAGTGCGAAGCCATGAAAAATGATGCAGTGGCAAGCTGGAAACCCCTCAGAGGAGTCACTTGCTCGTGGCAGCTAAACCACAACTTAGAAACTTATGAGCTAACGTGTCGAAGACAGCGATAGCCATACAAATACAGCACGCCTGCCGTAAACCATGTAAAACCAGCCAGCAGACTAAACACGCTGACCATCTCCGGGAACAGGTACGATGCTGGAACCGTCGCGAGACCACGTAAAATACACACCACAGAAATGGTAATAAGCGCGGGCTTAAGTAAAGGTAATTTTTTGATGAACCCCGCACCAGAGGCGGCAAAGAATGCACAGCTGAGAAATAACGCCGAAATAATAACCGTAGCGACGGGAGCCAATAGAGTCCCATCGATAGCAGACTGAACGATTTGGGGAGGCGCTAGCTGCGCCTTATAACATGATGGGCCAATAAGAATGCATGACAAATGAGCTATTGCCGTTGCCGTCGAGATAGCGGCCGCTAATGTCAGTGCCAAAATACCTTTTGTATTCACCTAGGTTTCCTT
>Ga0105358_10000173_pt1 | contig 28856 bp, 26 predicted proteins | sample GOMGulsemesocosm_5_FD_83509 | JGI IMG/M metagenome (GOLD analysis project Ga0105358, IMG submission 83509) | Methane-oxidizing microbial communities from mesocosms in the Gulf of Mexico - GOM15C Gulf of Mexico | ecosystem: Environmental > Aquatic > Marine > Cold seeps | place: Gulf of Mexico... | reverse complement strand
ACTTTCAACTCTCAACTTTCACTCTCACTCTCAACTCTCAGCTCTCAGCTCTCAGCTCTCAAGATCAGGCCCGAATTTTCCCGTCGCTTGCCTATCAACGAAAGTGGCTAAAATTCCGAGGTTATTTCACTCAAGCCTAATCGATTAAAACCACTTCAGAAAAAATATTTAAGATTATTCAAAAAATTACTTACATTTTCCAATTACGAAATGAGTTCGAGCCAATAGAAAATGCGTTAAAAATAACTTTTTTTACGCCTTTGAGCACTAGGTCTGTTATTTTTATGACGCTCTTTATAAACTCTCAATGGCCCTCCGAAATCCGTCGAGATTCTGTTTATTCTGTTCATGCCGGTGAAGTTTTAAGAACATACAAAACATGGCTTTAGTTTCGATTACTGCACATTAGAGAGATAAAAAGTGAACCGAATAATAATTTCTGTCCTCATTACAGGCTCGTTGATACCAATCTACATTAGCGCTAAAGACAACCATATTAACGCTAACAATAAAAACCATGATCAAGCCATAACACAACAACGTGATGCACTAGCCAAAAACACGAAAGGCAAAGGGTTTGGCCCGCAGTCGCCGCGTGATATCGACTCCAAAAACGGCAACAACAATATAGCCTTTAGCACTGGCCCTGAGTTTTCCGATATGAATTTATGCAATATTCATTTCCATAAAAACGCTGAACATAAAGGTGGCGAATTCACAGAATACGCCGGTGATAACAACGGCCATGGCCACACAGGGGGCTATAAGTACTCTGGCCTATTAAACGCTGCAGAGCTGGAACCTATCAACAATAAAATATGCCCTAGCGAACACAGCAATCTTACTCCGGGCGACACCATTGAAGTTCACTACGTTCATTCAACCGCGCAAGTAAAGCCAGGGCCAACGCTAGGAGCTTGCCTAAGTGACGCCACTAAAAACCCACAGCTACGGGTAGAAACACAGGTATATACTCTGATTAATTCATCAAGCGCGCTAGACTTTGGCGAGCTGACTAAGCACGGTGTGCTTGGTGGCCACCATCAAGCATTGAACATTCCCAACAACACCGGTGAGCCAATTCAATACACCGGCTCAACGACTGGCCCAAGCTACAATGAAAAAGGATCTCCCTTCCAAGTTACCTGGAACGTTCGTCCTAATGTCGGCAAGGTAAATATAAAGTCTGTTGGAAAATGGTGTGAAGGTAATGCTTTCAATGAAGACCACGCACACGGGGTCAGGAATTTAGTTATTAACCCTGACTTACTGTCTGAAATTTCTCAGTAAGTGTTTTTTATTTATTCATTAATATAATTACGTCTCCCCCTACAGTGGCTGTTTTCATCAGCCACTCGTTTAAAAAACTTCTATCACCACTAGCTTCCTGCTTATAACCTCTTGTTAATAGCCCCTTGTTAATAACTTCCTGCTGAATGTTTACACCTTATCATCACATGTAAAAAACACACGCCACACCCGCAGGGTTTTAAGTAGGGAACAGTACAAGGATGGGTTTATAAATCGTTGCGATAGAGCACGGGTATCTAGACAAGATTATCGACACGCTAAAGCTGACCAGCTTGGCCTCACTTTAGGTTTATACAAATTGGTTTAAAACACGACGCTATTAACAATCGACCCTACGTGAAAATAAGTAACTGCGACTGTAATCACTTAGAAGTAGCTTGCGCTAGGGCTACACCTAGCGCAAGAAAATACACAACGATACCGTTTACTTGAAGGTTATAGACCAGCGATTAAGCGTCCCGCGATCACTACGATAGTGGTCGCTGACTTTAAGCTTCCACTTTCCCTGGGCGTTAATATTGTTAACATTAACGGTGTAGGTTTCGTTAATATTATCGGCGCCGTCGTTATTGTTATCTTTCACCTTAAACTCGCTGCCATTAGGTGCTATCAACGTAAGACGAATATCACCACGATACGAGTGCGTTGTATTGACCTTAACCGCAACACTCCCAGCAGTAATAGTTGCTGTACTGTCTATCTCACTGGTAATTCCATTGGTATTATTATCAGGAATAGCTTGCGAGTTAGTATTTTCGAAGGTGAGCGTGCTCACAGGAACCACTGAGCTAGCCTCTTGATACTCAGCAACTAAACTTAAGTTACTAAATCCGTCATAGGCAAAAACACTGATGTGCCATACGCTACCACCAACTTGAGAAAAACTACTGCAAGACTCACTACTGCTGTTGGTTTCTTTACGGCAATCAGCATTGTCGCGAGTCGCCACCCGGCCTTTTTTTACAAACAGATCTGCATCACCATTACTACCCGTGGTCCGCACTTTAAAGTTGCTAGCACCCGCGGGTAAACTGATAGTGAACTTTAACGTCTGCCCTTTCGATGCCGACAAGCCCGTCTTCGGCTCACCATTGTTCAACTCTGAATCGTTTCCTGCTCCAGGTGGTGGATTTGTAGTCTGAGGTTGTAGTGCCGCCAATGCAGCTCCAGCATCTATTATGCCATCACCACAAAGCGCGACTGTACATTGCCGGCCAGATACTTGAGGGAAAGTACGACTAGAACTTTTAAGTATTGCCTCAACTTCCGTTGGAGTAATACTTGGTTTAACAGAATACATCAACGATACGACACCAGCCACATGAGGAGCGGCCATACTTGTGCCTTGATAAAATTCGTAGCTATCACTTCCGGGAGTATTCGCGCCGTCATTTAGTGTTGATAAAACCCCATTGCTAGCGATTGATGCCTCACCGCCAGGAGCGGCAACATCGACCGAGCTGCCGTAATTCGAATAATTTGCTCGGGCACCCTGACGATTTGTGGCCGCCACGTTAATGACACCATTACAACTGGCCGGCGTAAAATTCGCCGCATTGGCATTAGAGTTACCTGCGGCAACTACAATAGTGGAGCCTGCGTTTCGTATGGTATTAATTGCAGATTGATAAGTGTTAGAACAAGTTCTACCGCCGCCCAAGCTCAAGTTTAATACCTGAGCAGGATTGGGGTTAGCGGGTACGTTTTGAACAGATTGTCCAGCGGCCCATAACATGCCGTCGACGATATCCGACGTGAGGCCACCACATCGTCCCAGCACTCTTACAGGCACTATCTTAGAGTTCCAGTTGACGCCTGCGATACCCACACCATTGTTTGTGGCTGCCGCGATAGTTCCAGCGACGTGAGTACCATGCCATGAACTGCCTCTATCTTGCGCTGGTTCACCGTTGCCACACGCGCCTTTTGGAGTGTAATCTCCGACATCGGTAGCGTCTGAATCTCTCCCATTGCCATCGAGTGCTTTACCCGCGTCACTAATAAAGTCGTAGCCTGGTAGAGTATTACTTAAGAGATCAACGTGGGGCCGACTCCCCGTATCGATAACTGCAATTCGAACACTGGCAGAGCCAGTACTAATATCCCATGCTGCGGGCAAATTAATACCTCCAGCCGCCTCAAAATAATGCCATTGCTGATTGTACTTAGGATCATTAGGGACTCGCTGATGATGCATAATATAATCGGGCTCAGCGTATAAAACACCATACTCAGAGGCGATATCCTCTGCTAGGGCTTCCATTTCTTCTATCGGACGATCTGCGCCAATATCAATGACCATAGCCCCGGTTCCTATGGTACGAACCGACTCAATATCGCCACCAATAGCGCGCAGCAAGAGCGGATCAGAACCCAAGCTTCTGGTATCAACTGGGGATGCATATTTAATAATTAGCTTATTTGTACTTGTCTTGACTGGCTCATCATATTGTTGAGCAAGAGCGTGCGGAGCTACCAATGTAGCGATTGCAACACCTAGAGCAGACGATATAGTTTTCTTAACTGACATCTTCGCGTCCTGTTTTTATAAATTATTATTAACAAAAGAAACATTCAAAATATTTCAGAAATTAGATTACAGCAATGCGTGTAATATTAGAGCCGGTGATAAAGGCTAATGAACAGGGTCTTTCAGTTGAAAAGTACCAATGAAACAATAATCTAATTTAGAGCGAGGAACAGTATTTTCATTCCTACTCTAATCTCCTAAATTAATAAAATTCCTGTAATTTTAAACGTATAATCCATACAGAAAAATCCACTTAAAAACTTACCGGAAATAAAAACAAGGTTGCTAATCAAGATTCTGAATATCGTAGACTTTTATAATTCATTTCCGAATAATCTATCGACATTGGCTAATAGCCTTTACTGATATAGCAATGAACATAAAGAAATAACAATAAAATACTATGAGCGTTAAAAAACACATCAAAACGATAACAACTAACTAATGACAAAAGCCATATCCACCTGCATCATATAGCTCTGTATATCAAAAAAGATCGCTCAGAGGATTTAGTTGAAAAGCAAGGCATGATTTATCCACTAATACGGAGCTTGTAAATGAAGTTGACAGAAAACAATGGGGTTTTGATACTCGATTCCGGGTTCATGCTAGCAAGCTATGAAATTGCTATTGCAGAAATAGAGTATTGGAAGTTCGTCGCTGCGGAAAACGGGGCTACCTATTACACATTCAATTTAGGGTCTGAAAATCAACATGTTAGTATCCGTTCAAAGAATGCCGAGAAATTGAAATCAGAAATAGATCAGATACGTAAGATTATCGGCCAAGACCCCATAGTTGAAGTAGCAGAAGCTCGATTCCCTCCAGGCGAAATAAATTTGGCTTTAGATCTGAACTTATCATTATTAACCTTGTTAATATCATCCATATCGTGGAGTTGACCCTATTGACATGTATCCCTCCATATAGGCACAAACTAGTTTTCTACAACGATTGACGTTAAAGTTATAATACCTTAGCTGCTTCCATCAAACGACCGATTTCGCTAGAACAGCAGGATTTAAACAACAGGAGCTGACCAGGATTACTGCTCGCTATGGATTTGTGGTGGTATACAAATTATGGATACTAAAGTAATTACTTTTTCATTGATGGCGTTATTTCTAATAATGTTTTTAAGCTTGGCTTTATATTTTTCAGAAAGAACAAAGTATTACTCTTCTACAGAACCATATTCAGGCTATCTATACATAGATGAGGAATGTCAATTTATGACGCTATGTGGTGTTGTATCGCCCTATGGTTTCAAGAACGAATCGAGTGTCGACATTAGTTCAAAGTATCACGCACTGAGAGGGCGGGACTGGTGCTCTCCCGTAGCAATTACGTTTAGGGGGGGGGCTATTACATCACCTGGAGAGCATGGTTTTATTGGGCCTGATGGCGAACCCTATCCAGAAGACGTTATAATCTACGAAGTCGCAAGCATGGCATCTGCCGACAAAGGATTATGTAAAGAAGAAGCCCCTTTTACTCGATTGATAAACACATCAACACCAGCCTCTATCACCAGCCAAAATTAAAAGGAATCTCAGCTATGCGCTATCTATTGGTTTTATTATTGATGCCCTCATTGGCTTACGCTGAAATCAACTCCGTACTTCAAAGTGAGTTGATTGATATGGGGACTGAAGATCAAAGAGTTAGAAATGAAGTGGGTAAATCTGGCTGGCAAAACGCACCCGAAAAACTATTGTTACAACTACGAGAAGTCGATAAAAGCAACACTGTTAGATTGAAGTCTATAATAAAAGATCACTCGTTTCCCACAACAGATCTTGTTGGGAATGAGGCTATGGCGGCAGTTTTCTTAATCGTCCAACACTCTGCAGACTCCGACTTTCAGCAAAGAATGTTAACTAATTTGAAGCAGTCACACCTCGATGACAATGGAGTTACAGGACAGCAAGTCGCACTCCTTACGGATAGAGTGTTAATTGGCCTGGGTAAAAAACAGCTTTATGGAACTCAATATGACTTAATAGATTCTGCTATTGTATTCAAACCCATCGAAGACATAAGCACGGTAGATGCACTTAGGATGGAGATGAACATGCCTCCTTTAGCGTTTTATTTAAAATTACTCGAAAAAATCCATGGTCTTGGTGATCATCCTGATATCGAAGTGACATCTAGCTAGGTTAACTTACTCGATATCTATTCGCACTCGACCTACCGCCACAAAAAATGACTAGAAAATCTAACTTTATAAATCCTGGCAATCGTCGAGGGAATGACAATATGCAACTTAAATCCATTCCATACATAACTATACTCTTGGTTTTTTCAACGATAGCTGCCTCCTTAACCTCGAACTACTTAATATCAGGAACCTTTTTTGGAAAATCTCTATTCTAGATCTAGAACCTTACGGCGGCTACAGACTCGATAACATTATAAATTTTGAGTTATGGAGGTTGTTCGCTGCTCAGTTAATTCACGCCAAGCAAGCTCATATGTTTTATAACGCCATATCACTCTTAGCCATAGGCTGTTTACTTGAGCGGCGCATTGGAAGTTTTAACTTTATTATGATTTGGTTTATAGCAGGTTCCGTCGGGACTTTTACAAGTACTTTTAGTGTATCACCACCTTGGAACCTAGCCACAGGCGGATCCCAAGCTATTCTAGCGCTGGCCGGAGTACTGTTAGTTTTCTATATAACAGGAAGACTCAAGAGCAAGCTTGTATTCCGTACATTAACACTCGTTATTTTTCCGGCTTTCACTTTAGACCTGATATACGCGGAAAATCACCTCCCCAAGTTAGGCCATGTATTTAGTTTCTCGTTTGGGATGTTAGTTGCCGCGGGATTTTCGTTGAAGCCAAAGCCAGCGCCTTTGATTTGAGTAATATATAAACCTCCCTGAAGGCCCGTACGCAGCGCTATTAAGACGTCGATATTTTTGTTATCGTAAATGATATTTTTTTAGTCATTCATCTTCGAGGCATAATTCAGATAATGTCCCACCACGTCAGCGTAGCTGTATATCATTTAACATTAGGTAAGCTGTTAGGTCATGAACTATAAAAAGAATAATACAGCAGACTTCGAGCTCAAAAACTGGTTGAAAATAAATTCTTCACAACTTTTACTATTGGGAATTCCAGAGCCAATCCTTAAATCAAGCCATAGGTGGAATCACCTTCTAGACCATGGCTATGACGTCGAGACAGATTGGGATCTAAGCCAGCTAACAAATGCCGAGGCTAGACTCTTACTGACAACTCTCGAAGCTCAATTCCCAAAAGATAGCTGGACATGCATGGGGGACCTTGGTGGTTCCGTAAACAAGCCTTAAACAACCTTTAAAAGCCAGTGATTTGCACCTAAAAATACAGGCCCGACGCTACTATTCCCTGCCTCTGCCCACATGGAAGTTATCATTTTGAGAAAAACTGTTAAATTAACATTCCCCATAATTTTTACCTTCTTAATAAGTATAGATGTATTATTTGATGCGCCTCTACTTCATGGTGTTGGCTGGGTTTACTTACTGCCAAACCATGACTACCTATATGTTTTTTTGCTTCTACCACTGACTGTATTTTTTGCAGTCCGGCTATGCAAAAGCTCCTTCAAAGAGCTCTTGGCACCTGGATTATCATCCATATTGATAATCGGCGGGATCAGCTATATTCTCGGGGCGAGCGCGTTACTATGGCGCATGCCTTTTATCCCACTCGGTGCAATTCCCCTTGTCATGGGCTTGATTCTGATACGAGAAGGTATAGAGTTGTTTAAACCTGACCACTTTGGAATGAACGGTAATATGGTTCGCGCTGTTATAGGCTCCCTTTGTATATTTTTGCTATCAACAATTTATCTGCAACCCTGGAAGCTGGTATTAAATATGCCTGACGTAGCCGATGTTAACTTTCAAAATATTGATCTAAGACAGACATATTTTAATCAAATAAAGTTTGATAATGTTAATTTTGACAACGCTAATTTTTCTGGTGCATCATTGATAGGCGTTGATTTCACAAACGTAAGCCTACAAGGTGTGAACTTTACTGGTGCCAACATCGAAGGCTGTAAATTCACGTCATCTGATTTAAACCATGCTGACTTTTCTGGGGCGAGAATATATCAAACGAGGTTTGATGATAGCAATCTGAGCTCTTCGAATTTGGCCCCAGGCTTTATCGCCCGGACTTACATCACCAATAGCTTACTCTGCAATGCTAAATTCAACGATCTCAAAAGCGGCGTGTATGGTTGGACCGGCTCGAAGATCAACAGTGGTGCCTTGCCACTGAAAGGAGACGATTCTGGCTGCTGTGGCAAGCTGGACGCTTCTACAGTAACAATCACTAAAGACGGCCAATGTGAAGCTGAGCCATAAAAAACTTCGGAACATAATGAAAAGGCATGACAGCGCTTATTACGCCAACAATACTAACACTGCTCTCTGTACTCGAGGGGGATAAGGGCTCTTGAACTCTCAATAGGCTAAAGATGAAGGACAAATTATTAAATTGGTTGAACCGTGCATTAGGCCAGAGAAAAGACATAGAAATTCTACAGGATAACCAGTTCTGCCCTGCAGATGGCATCATAAAAATTTCTGACTTCTTTGAAATGACACCTGACCCCTACGATGAAATATATATTGGGCCTGAATGTGAGGTGTTGGTTGGCATTGGCGATAGAGTCACCGGCGGACAACTACTAGCGGAAATAGTAACGCCAGGATATATCTTTGAGCTTACGACTCCATGTGATGCCGTCATAGAAGAGGTGTACCTGATTAACGGCCAAGTTGTTGAATCGGGTCAAGAACTCTGTAAAATTCGCGAGTTATGACAATATAATAAAATCGATGCCTATAAGTAATATCCACACTATTGAAGAACAATACTTCACACAGCTCTAATTATGAAATATTTGTGAGTTCTAGATAAACGTCAAAGCATATCCAAAACCTCAATCGACAAAAGCACACCTGGAATTAATTTTCCCCCAAAAAATCCTTCAAGCAATGCAAAGGCAACAACAATGATCGACAGAATTAGAGGTATTTACGATGGTCGTAACAAGTCATCAGGATATAAAGACTTAGTATGGACTGTGGCTACCGCCTCTGACACCTCTGTAGAAATCGAGCAACAAACTCAACTTACCTTAGATACTATTCAAGAGAACTTGCTTGAGCTCGGCTCAGACAAAACCAGGATTGTTTCTGCTCAAGTTTATATCGCCAATATGGATGACAAGGCGAAGATGGATTCAGTTTGGACTAATTGGCTTGGACCCGGCCCACAACACTGGCCACAGCGGGCTTGTTTGGGCGTCAATCTTGAGGGTAGTGTTTTAATAGAAGTGACAGTAACGGCCATTCGCGGATAGATTATTGGCGTAAGAGTAGGCGGCCACAAATCATAATCAACTCTGCCCCCTAACAAGCTAGCTTTCACAACAAACATCACACACACATTAAAAGTACACAGTCTATTCACTGCAAGGGGTCAACATTGTATCAATTATATTATTATCCATTAAATGCCAGTATGGCTCCGCATTTTTTGCTTGAAGCCTTACAACTCGATTACGAGTTAATCTTGGTTGACCGTAAAAATGAGGCTCAAAAATCAGCCGACTACTTAACCTTGAACCCCAGCGGTAGAATCCCGACATTAGTAGACGACGACCTCGTTTTATTTGAAAGTGCCGCTATTTGCATTCACCTCGCGGAGTCATATCCCACTGCTAATTTAATCCCTAGTGATTGCGCCAAAGACAGGGCAAAGTTTTTCCAATGGATAATGTACCTAAGCAATACTGTGCAAGCTGAATTAATGGTGCATTTTTACCCTGAAAAACATACCACTGAGTCAAACCTCACGACTGACATTACAGCGGTGCAAGAAACTAGAATAACAGCTATGTTCGAGCTGTTAGACAATGAGCTCAGAGATAAAGAATTTCTAGTCGGCAATTCGATAACAGTGTGTGATTATTACTTATTCATGTTGGCCGTGTGGGCCGACGAGTTTGCCAAGCCACCTTTGTCATTGGATAATTTGTCAAAATACCTTTGTAAGCTTGCAAAGCACGAAGCTATTATAAAAGTTTGCGGACAAGAAAATTTGAGTCTATCAAACTACCAAAGCCCAACCTAAACGGAGCCTTGCTCGCTGAGCATACGCGGCCTATGATATTCGCCTATACTCAATGCAAAAATGTGCTTACAGCTAGGACACTCCCAGGATATCGCACCCTACTAGCTTCAATGTACTCAGCGGAGAGGCATCCCAATTGTTCGCACCTGATACGACCAGAGCTTGAATAAACCCTATGGAAATTCGAAACATCACTTGGGAACAAACCATTCCTCTACGACATGCCGTGTTATGGCCAAATAAACCACCAGAGTATTGCCATCTAGACGATGATGAAGACAGCTTGCATTTTGGAGCCTTCATTGACAGTGTTCTTGTTTCTGTTGCATCGGTTAGCATCCAGAATAATAAAGCTCGGCTACGAAAATTCGCCACCGACACCATGTATCAAAACCAAGGTATAGGATCGAAAATGATGGTTCATATTATTGAATCTATCAAAGGGCCCCATGCAGAGTACTTTTGGTGTGATGCAAGAGAAACTGCTCTGGATTTTTACAAACGTTTTGGTATGCGTGAATCTAGCGACCGCTTCTACAAAGCTGGCACGGCGTATTTTAAAATGGAAGTGATGCTATAGCGTCACACAAGGTTGTTAACGAGTTATCCACAAGAGAACTATCATGGTTTTCCCCCTCCTCTATTATGTTAAGCTACCGTTATTTATCCCTTATTAAGATTCAATAAACACCTACGGAGCTTGTAATACACCATGGAGTTAACCAAACCCCTGCCGCCGCATGATGATGACTTCAATGCATTAAAAGTCGGCCTTACAGCGTTCAATGAATCATTTACTGGAGATGTGTTTCGAGAGAAGATCGCTTCTTTTGTTAAGGATGACTCAGGAAAAATCGTGGGAGGTATTCTCGGCGAAATCAATTGGAACTGGATGCACATTCAAGGTCTCTGGGTAGATGAAAGTCTCCGTAATGGTGGCTGGGGGATCAAGCTTCTATCGTCCATGGAAGACTATGCATTATCTAAAAATACTATTCATATTCGGGTAGAAACAACGACATTCCAAGCATTGGACTTCTACCTTAAAGCTGGCTATTCGATATTTGGAGAGCTGGAGAACATGCCCGCAGGCCATACTAGTTACTTTTTACAAAAGCATCTAAAAGACAGCTAAACACACAAGAGAAGGAGTCGTCGACGTGTTCAACAATAACAAGCCACTTATCATTGCCGGGATATTAAGTATTCTAGGCGGCCTTTTACATCTCGCGATAATCATAGGCGGCCCAGACTGGTATCGATTTTTTGGGGCGGGTGAAGGGATGGCTCAAATGGCAGAGCAAGGCATGGCCTACCCCGCCATTACCACCGCCGGTATCGCGTCGGTTTTGTTCATTTGGGCTGCCTATGCCTTTTCGGGTGCGGGCTTAATTAAAAGGCTGCCACTGTTAAAGACAGGCTTGGTGTTAATATCTTTGGTGTTTGTTATTCGAACCTTGTTTGGGATTGCTGCGGTATATTATATTGATCACCCATATTTAAATGAGCTGCAGGTAAGACCAGCGTTTATGATTGGCTCTTCTTTGGTATGCCTAGCTTATAGTTTGTTTTATATTGTAGGCACGGTTAAAAACTGGGCAGCGTTATCCTCAGATACTCCTGCCTAGTTACAATTAGAACATAAGGTACACACGCGGATAACCATTTGGCTCGCATAACATTGAGACTGTTCTAATGAAAATAATATTACTCGCAGTAGCGCTTCTACAACTTTGTGCCACCAGCATTTGCTTCGCCGCCGACCTTAAACTCTTAAAAGCAAAAAACTATATTGACGTCAAAACTGGCGAAGTTATTTCACCCGCAGTCATTTTAATTGAAGACGGCATTATAACGGCCGTGAACCCTAAACAATGGCCACAAGACGCTAAAGTCATTGATTTAGGTGACAGTACCTTGTTACCGGGCGTTATGGATATGCACAGCCATGTAACAACCGATTACTTTACGGGGAATCACTGGACGACTGCGGCCGTCATGGAAACCCCCGCCGACTGGGCACTGCACGGCGTGAAGTTCAGTAAAGAGATGCTCGAAGCGGGCTTTACAACAGTTAGAGATGCTGGCGCTTTTCCAGGGTTTCCCGATGTTGCCTTAATGCGCGCTATCGAAAGTGGCGCGATCGTTGGGCCTAGAATGTTTCCTGCTGGTCATTATATCTCGATTACCGGTGGCCATTGTGACGTGACTGGCTTTGCCCCTGGAATCATGGAGCTTGGCCCTAAACAAGGTATTGCGGATGGTAAAGCTGAGATAATCAAAGCTATTCGCTACCAAGCTAAGCATGGTGTAAAAGTAATTAAGGTCTGCGCCACTGCCGGTGTGTTTTCCAAAGGCGACAGTCCTGGTGCACAACAATATTCGGATGAAGAACTGAATATTATTGTCGAAGAAAGCGCTCGCCACGGTTTAAAAGTCATGGCTCACGCACATGGCAGCAAAGGGATTATGGCCGCAGTGAAGGCTGGAGTCGCCTCTATCGAACACGGCTCCATGTTAACGCCTGAAATCATCAAAGAGATGAAACGCCGCGACACTTATTACATACCGACAATTTACATCAATGATCTACCACTGCCTCTCGAAACCCCAGCATGGACAGTTAAGAAGAGCGAATTTTTAAAACCTCATATTGAGAACAGTTTTCGCATGGCGGTCAAGAAAGGCGTTAATATCGCGCTCGGTACCGATGCTGGTATTATGCCCCACGCAGATGCCCGATTTGAATTTTACGCCATGGTGAAGCGTGGCATGACGGAACTCCATGCATTGCAAAGTGCTACGATCAATGCGGTAAGCTTATTAGGGGTCGATGATAGAGGCCAACTCAAGAAGGGAATGCTGGCAGATATTATTGCCGTGAAGGGAAACCCCCTAAAGAACATTCGCTTGATGGAAAATGTCAGCTTTGTTATGAAAGGCGGCCAGGTTATTAAATCTACCGGTAAATAACCCGAGCAAAGGACATAGGAAGCTATGGACATTACTTCCTCCCATTGCTATTTTTCAAGCGTCTTTTATTTATCCGGCTGTGAATGAAGGAGGATCTATGTACATACCTAAAGATTTTGAGGTCACTGATGAAGTTGAAATCTTTTCCTTCATCAAAAACAATGCCTTCGGACAAATAATTTCGAACGTAAACGGCCGATTATTCTCTACCCATATTCCTTTTTTACTATCCGATGATAAAACCAAACTAACCGGCCATATGGCGAACCAGAACCCACAGCACACTGAGCTTGAAGGTCAGGAAACCCTAATCACTTTAGCGGGGCCTCATGATTATATATCGCCGGCATGGTATAGCAGCCCCGGTGTTCCTACCTGGAACTACCAAGCTGTTCATATCTATGGCCAGTGCACATTATTTCGTGATGCAGATCGACTTAAAGAGCTTGTGGATTCGCTAACTTACGAATACGAATCAGCTTTTGACAAACCTTGGGTACCTGAATACAAGGCCTCGATATTAGGTGCTATTGTTGGCATCGAAATTTCCATTACCGAAATTCAATGTAAATATAAATTGAGTCAAAACCGATCACTTCAAGACAGATCTCAAGTGACAGAAAAATTAAAATCTCTAGGCTCACACAAACTATCTTCGGCCATGATTCACAATGAACCATGAGTATTGTTAAGCCACAGTTAAAGCATAGCTAGCCATAGTTAAATTATCACTAATTGCCACACACGTTTCAGATAGTAAACTTAATAACAAAAACCACCCTACAACCCCGCCGGTGCTAGTGCCATTAGTACCGAGCCCTAACGAATACGATAATTTATGGACAATCATACAATTCAAGTTGCACGTTATATTCTTGGGCTTAGCTGGGTTTATCATGGTTTGTTTCCTAAACTGATAACCGTCGCGCCTCTAGAAAAATCATTAACCGCGACCATAGGTTTGTCTGAACAAGCGTCATATCTATTAACTAAGTCAGCGGGAGTTTTGGAAATTATCTTTGGCTTGCTTATTCTTGTCTTTTATAAAAACCCAAGGGTCATACAACTTAATATTGCCGCTTTGCTTTCTCTGTGTGTATTTGTAGCTATAAATATGCCGTCTCTACTTATCGAAGCTTTTAACCCAGTGACAACTAACTTTGCCTTAATTGGCCTGAGTTATGTATTACTACGTGCCAAAGTTACCGAACAGTAGAACAATAGAACAATACTCTGAAAATGAAACAAACTGCCCTTCCAACAACACAGCTAAACCTAGTAAAACCTAGTAAAACCTCACGTTATCGACTCCCGCTTCTCTTGAGCATATTTTTCTATAAGGTTATGGTGAGCCCTACTCTATTTTGATATTTCCATAGGCGGATGGCGTACTTCAATAACAGCAACGGAGAACTGCACAATGAAACTAAAAACACTCAGTCTATTTCCAGTTTTACTGACAAGCTTATTAGCGGGGTATGTCAACGCCGATCAGATCGACGAAGCGTTAAGCGCCGACTCTCGACCGAGCAGCGACCAAGCTCGCGACGCCAGCCGCAAACCTGCTGAAGTCTTGAGGTTTTTGGGTATAAAGAATGGCATGCAGGTTTTGGACATCTTCGCAGGGGGCGGCTATTACTCTGAGATACTCAGCCATGTGGTTGGCCCCAGAGGTGGCGTTACGCTGTACAACAACCAGCCCTGGGAAGACTTTGTTGGTAAAGCGGTGAAGGCTCGCCTAAAAGATAAGCGTTTAAGTAATGTAGAGCATTGGGTAGAAATACCCGAAAACATCGGCAAGAAGCAGCAGCAGCAACAGCAACAGCAACAGCAACAGCAATATGATGCTGCGATCTTTGTATTAGGCATGCACGATTTATATTATGCCGATCCTAAGTTTGGCTGGACCTTAATCGATAGACCTGCATTTTTACAGGGCATATTTAAACTGTTAAAACCTGGTGCTGTTCTAGGAATTATCGATCACGAAGCGCAAGCAAGCAGCGACGCCGAAAAGGCTGGCAAGACTTACCATCGTGTAGCACCAAGAACAGTCATCACAGACCTAAAGGCTGCGGGGTTTGTTCTCGATGGAGAATCTAATATTCTGAAGAACGACAGCGATGACTTACTCAATAATTCTACGGCACCTGAAAGCCGAGGCAAAACCAGCCGCTTTATCTTACGCTTCAAAAAACCTGAATAACTAACAGCGACAGGCCGAGTAACGCTCGGCCTGTCGCTGTTAGTTATTCATACGGACTTATTCAATACACTCCACCTTAGCTGATATTTCTTCCTCCCTATTCCTTTCGAGAAATTTTTTATAATAGTAACAACATTAATTTAAGATCTCCCTGCGCCTCCTGCTAGTCAACAAGCTTTTGAATGGAACAAATCCCCGCAATGGTAATTAAACTTCCTGGCCCCCAATCACTCTCCGCTCCCACCCCAAAAACAAATCAGACTAAACAATTAAATAAAATCCATAAAAAATAAAACTTTAGTACCATAGAGATCAGATATATCAAACTAACAATTTAAGTAGTATTGATGCGACATTCATGTGTGATAACTTGACAGCAATCTATAATTTTCTACTTTTGTTGCTTGGTGATCTTTTGAGTAAGCCCCTATCAAAAAATACATCTCTGTTTAGAGTTTTGAAACTCATTGCCACCTGTCTTTTTCCTTGTTTCGTCTTTGCGACATCGGATGACATTGAAACCTTACATTTCTATGACCCTGGGCTGGGCCATATTGAATCAAGTTCGTCCGCGTATGATGCTGTAAAGGGGCCCTACGGTTATTACTGGCTTGGCACGGCATCTGGGTTGAAGCGATACGATGGGAAAAATATTTTAGACATCCATTCTAACAACCATGAACCACTATTCAACAAGGCAGTAGAGTATCTAAAACTCCAAGATAATTCACTTTGGCTTGGTGGGCCGACAGGTTTATATCGTTTAGATTTAGACAGCTATCAAATTCAAGAATTTAGTAGCCTTAAAAACAAATACGTTATGCGCATTAGTTTAGATGATAACTCAAACGTATGGGTTGGAACTCTTAACTCAGGGCTATATCGATTTCAAGAAAACCTCAAACAATTTGAATTAATTGATTTACCGAAGCATAAAACCAGAAAGGACCACTTCCCCATCACAAGAAGTGTCGCTACCATGCCAAACGGAATATCCTGGGTAGCAACAAAAAACGGCTTGTTAGCTTACAACGCCAATCAGAATACTTATGTCAAAAAAGAAAGCTATCCCCCATCCTGGTCACCAGAACTAAACGATCTTGCAAGCTTTCACATACAGGACGTCATGACCACTGGCACAGGTAACTTAATCGTCAGCAGCCACGGTTTTCTCTATGAATTTAATTCACAGTATTCTTTGCTAAAGAAAATCACGCTTCCTTGTAACGGGGTCTCGGTATGTGAGCTTACCTCTTTAAACAAAGATTCTAAGGGTGGCATATGGGGACGCCTTGGTACCAACCTTCTGTTCAAGGTCACTAAAGACTGGAACAAGCCAAAACTGTATCGTATTAACAACGAGCAAGGTTCTGACACCGCCATTAGCGATTTTAACATATCAGAAAGCGGAACCTTAATCGTCTCGGCGTTTGACAAGCCCGTTATCGAAACCCGACTCGACAATGGATTAGTTAAAGACATATCTTTAACTAATCATAATCCTCTACTCGTTAACTTCAGCCCTCGAATTAGCTACCAAGACCAGAGGGGCGTCCTATGGATGACAGATCGTGAATGGATCGTAGCTTACCACCCCAACACCAACGAACTTAAAAGTTACAAATCACCGTCGTCAACTATTTCACATCTAATAGTAGATTCTAACTTTAAGGTATGGATTATAAGTGCCCTCGATCACACACTTATTAGACTTGACCCAAAAACCAGTATTTTCGACAATCCTGTAGCTGGCCTATTTTATTTCCTTGAATACAGCAAACAAGACGGCTTATGGCTGGGTGACGACAATGCTCGACTAATTAAAATGGATATAGACCGATTAGTTTTGGAGTCTGTGAATGACATAGGCTGCTTTTCAAGCATTACCAAAGTCAAACCTAATATTGTCGAAGATGATTTATTAGCGTGGTCTGACGGGAAAAATTTATGTAAATATAATCGACTAGATAATGTTTTTTTGAAAACTAAGATATCACTTCACGAACCGTCTTCTTTTTCAGGTAAGCTTTATTACACTGACAAGCTGTATTACACCTTCTCTCCGAACGCGAAAACGTTACAACTTAAGCTATCAGCAGACGGATCATATTTAAAACCAGCGAACATTAATTCTTTAAGTGAAGCATCAATTTCAGACAATGTCGTTTTTAACCGGGGAGTAGCCTGGATTTTAAACAAAAAAAATAATCGTTTGTATCAATTAAACACCGCTAACGGTAAGGCGCAACACTATAACTTTTCCGAAGGAATGCTAAGGCATGATAAGTCAATGTTACTGGGATTCGACAAAGAACAGCTTTTGGTGGTTAGCGAACCCGGTAGGATTGCCAGCTTTGATGCGAAACGCCTAAGCGCTATAATCTTAGACAACACTCTTAAAATTCATCTGATATCGATTCTACATGAAGACGGAGGAGAACGAAGATATTACTCAAAACAAGTCATCGATCTCTCATATAAAGACTTTTCTGTTGAAATACTGTTTGGTAATACACGACCAAAACGCAACCTAAGTAACTACGTATACTACCGCTTAAAGGGGCATCAGGATAACTGGATAAAAACGAAACGAGATTTTGTTAGGTTTTCTGGACTTCCCGCCGGGAACTATTCTTTTCAAATGAAGACCACAAACAAACCTAACAGTATTGTGAGTATGAATATTAATGTGGAGGCACCACCTTGGTTAAGATGGTGGGCCTATGTCGTATATTCAATTATTATCATTTCAGTATTATCAATCATTGTATATCAGCGAATATTTCACCATAGAAAACTAAGTCACCTTGCAAGCCATGACACATTAACAAACCTGCCTAATAGGCACTACATAAATAACCACATATTAAAATTGATCAATAATGGCACGCCATTTATGCTGCTATTTATCGACCTTGATCGCTTTAAGAATATCAACGATTCTCTTGGCCACCATGTAGGAGACCAGCTGTTAGTCAGTATCGCCGATCGATTCAGTAGCTGTTTGGCTAAAACCGAAATCATTTCAAGACTTGGTGGTGATGAGTTTTTAGTAGTCTTACCGTATTCGGAAGATTGCACAGAGCCCTCCTCTAATGTTACCGCTAATCGGTTACTGGCAACCGTCAAAGACGCAATAGCACTAGAGAACAAAAGCCTGCATGTGTCCTTAAGTATTGGTATCTCGCGCTATCCAGACGACAGTACTGACGCTCAAGTATTGCTAAGCTGCGCCGACGCGGCCATGTATTACTCAAAATCCCGCGGCGGTAATCGTTACAGTTTTTACACTCAAGAATTGGGCGACGCTTCGCTCTCTGCTCTCAACCTCGAGTCAGAGCTTTATCGCGGTATGAAGCGGCAGGAATTCTTGCCTTATTACCAAGCTAAAGTTGATGTTGAAACTGGGAAGTGTGTGGGGTATGAAGCTTTAGCTCGGTGGCTGAATCCAGAGAAAGGTATCATAGAGCCAGGTGAATTTATTACTACGGCCGAACGAACCGGAGTCATTATTGAAATTAGCTGGCAAATCATGCACCTTGTATGCCAGCAAGTTATGCTCTGGGCAAAACATGGGTCCGAGCTTCCCGTAGCCCTAAATGTCTCACCTCAGCAACTAGCTTTATCAGATTTCTCGGACCAAGTTTTCTCTATCATTGAACAATATTCAATTGACCCTAAGCTCATACAATTCGAAGTGACCGAAAGCATGTTGCTCAAAGATAAAGATAATTCTATTAAACAACTCAGACTTCTTAGACAGAGAGGGCACAAGATCTACGTCGATGATTTTGGCACTGGATATTCATCACTCTCCTACCTAAAATACTTGCCGATCGATGTTCTTAAAATTGACCAATCTTTTGTTCAAGATGTATTACTCGATAAAAACAGCAAAGGCATTGTAACCACCATCGCCTACCTAGCAAAGCAAATGAACTTAGATCTAGTTGCCGAGGGCGTTGAGGACTTAGCAACCGCTGAATACCTCCTCAGCATAGGCTGCCCTATATCCCAAGGTTTTTACTACTCAATGCCACTCCCCGCAGATGAAGCGAATAATTATGCTACAAGTACACCAACCATCAAGTTAGGTGAACCACAAGCTGGGGTCACTCTATAGTTGAGCCTATATTTTTCTACCTGTATGAAAATGTGCCATAAATTTTTAAAACTTAGCGGCCTTCTTAGTAACATTCTCAATAGTTGTCAGCAGCCGAGGCAAGACTGGTCGTTTTATTTTACGCGCCAAAAAGCCTCAGTGATATCTCTCATTCAGTATTGGAATAAACCTGAGCTGATATTTAGAACCATAAATGTTCACACAAAAAAAACCCAAGCTTACGGTTAAGCTTGGGGTTTTTACGTTTCAAAATTTTAAGTAATAAAAAGGCTAGTCAGTATTAAAAAACGCTGGCGTCGCCGTAGTCATCAGTTGCACGTTGAATCAAATATTTTTGTAAGTCATTCACTTCATCAACCGTCAGGTGATCATTAAAAGCAGCCATGCCTTTTTCTTGCAGCATGCCACCGTAAACAATACCCATAAATGATAAATGAGTTTGCTCGGTCATGTGCCGAAGGTCGGGAATAACACCACCACTAACAGCGTGCATACCATGACAGAACTGGCAGTACTCATCGTACAATGCTGAGCCATTGGCAATTTGTTCTGCAGTACCGGTTTGCGCTGGAGGCTTAGGCGCCGTCATCACTAGCTCAGCCTTGGCCGGTAGAGTGTGCTTGCCACCTAACTTGTAAACCAAAACACGGTTAGGTCCCGGGCCTTCGTCTTTGCGAGTCACGGTACCGCCAGTCATGCTGAACATTCCGCCCCAGCCTGCCATTACAGCAATATATTGTTCGCCATCAATTTTATAAGAAATTGGCGGTGCCACAATACCGGTTTGTGAATAAGCTTCCCACAATTGCTCGCCGGTGCTGGCGTTGTAGGCCATCAACTTACCTTGAGGTACACCATGAAAAACTAGATTGCCTGCGGTGGTTAACATACCGCCGATACCAGGTGTTGGATAGGTGATTTCCCATGCAGTTTTTTGCTTAACCGGATCCCATGCCATTAATTTACCGCTGGTGAGCTCGCGGTTCATTTTGACATTGGCGGCGGTTTCCTCAGGCTTGATCCATTTCATACCAACATTCCAAACCCGCTCTTTACCGGCTTTTTTCAGGCCATTAAAAAAGTGCGGAATCTCAATCGCAGGAATATATACCAAGCCAGTTCCTGGGTTGTACGCCATTGGGTGCCAGTTGTGGCCGCCGTAAGGCGATGGGTAAATCATTTGAGTACGTTCGGTAAACTCGGTTACGCTTTTATCTTCAACCGGGCGACCGGTTTCTTGGTCGACATGCGTAGCCCACGTGACATTTACGTAAGGCTTGGCCGACAAGAATTCACCGTTGGTACGATCCAATACAAAGAAGAAGCCATTCTTAGGCGCCTGCATGATGACCTTACGTTTGATGCCATCCATTTCGAGGTCGGCCAAGATCATGTGCTGAGTCGCGGTGTAATCGAAGGTATCAGCTGGAGTCGTCTGGTAGTGCCAAACGTACTCACCCGTATCAGGGCGTACTGCGACAATTGACGATAGGAATAAATTATCGCCGCCTTCTGGGCTACGAATTTTACGGTTCCAAGGTGAACCATTACCCACCCCCACGTACAATAAATCGAGCTCTGGATCGTAGGCCATGGAATCCCAAGCGGTACCACCACCGCCCTGCTTCCACCATTCGCCGGTCCAGGTTTTTGCGGCCATTTCCATAGCGTCGTTTTCAAAGCCCGCATCGGGGTTACCCGGTACAGTATAGAAACGCCATTTTTGCTCGCCGGTTACGACATCATAAGCGGTAATAAAACCACGCACGCCCATCTCAGCGCCGCCGTTTCCGATAATCACTTTGTCTTTTACAATGCGGGGCGCGCCCGTGATCGAGTATGGTTTGCCCTCTGGAGTGGTTAGCACATCCCATTCTACGGTGCCGGTTTTGGCATCCAAGGCGATTAGATGGCCATTAATAGTGCCGACATAAACTCGCCCCTTCCACACTGCAACACCGCGGTTAGCTGGCGAACAACATAGATTGCGTAAGTAGGACTTGGGAACTTTAGGGTCGTAGCGCCAAAGCTCTTTACCGGTTTTTGCGTCCAGTGCGTACACGGCGCTCCACGATGTCGTGGTGTACATAACACCATCAACAACGATTGGGCTAGCTTCCAGACCCTTCTGGTGCTCAACATCAAAAGACCAAGCCAAACCCAGGTCACTTACGGTTTCAGTATTGACTTGTTTGAGCGGGCTGAAACGTTGCTCGCCGTAATCTCGGCCGTGGGCCATCCAATTACCAGGCTCCTCGTCAGCATTGATTATCCGTTCGCCATTGATGCCTGCAATCTGGGCAGGTGCAGCTGCTTCAACAGTAACTTTGGAAGTGGATTCAACGCCGCTAGTCTTATCTTCAGACTGGCCACATGCGACGAGAACTAAAGAAAGTGCAGCGGCAGAAAGTCGCAAAAAGGGTTGGCTAAAAGGTTTCACCGATAGGCTCCTGATATCATGGCTATATTATTATCGCCCTGAGTATCCGCCACGTTAGTCACAAAATACAGCGGTTTCCTTGACGAAATGCGCCATTGGCGGCAATACCCAAATCCACGGTGTTCACGAATCCAGCAATTTAACCGTTAAGTCAGGGTTTCGGGGCTGGCATAAACAGCTGGCATTGTAGAAATAACAGTAATTGCCTACTCTTCACCCACAAAAAAAGCCAATGGGAAACCCCATTGGCTTTTAGACAACACGCATAGCGAATGATCATAAAAAATGCGCTACACGCTTGCTCGGCAGTTTGAACCTTAGAGGCTCAAAATTACTTCTTCAAAATAATCTTGTTGTAGGCAAATAGCAGAATGAAAGCGCCGACAGTGGCGGTAATAATCGTGCCAATATTAAAGCCTGTTACCGAACCGACACCGGCAAAGGCACCGATGTAGCCGCCAAGAAATGCACCGCCTATGCCTAAACCAATAGTCATCAACCAACCCATTTTATCTTCGCCAGGCATTAACCAACGAGCCAATGCACCTGCGACAATCCCTAATAAAATCCAGCTAATCCAACCCATAACAGCCCCTTAAAAATCATTTAATGTTGTCATTGTTCGGCGCCCTCTTGGGGATTGCCTTCAACTGGCGCCAATATCCCAATTTACCGCTGAACCGACGCTTAATCGATTAGTAACTTAAGCCTGCTAGCATCATTATAGATTGCTCCGTACAGAATCATGGCGACGCTAAATTTATCTAAACGACAGATTTTTAGCAGCTGCTTCAAAAGAGGCTTATAACCTTTACAAGTACAAGGGCACTATCTATCATGCTTCACTTATAAGCGTTCTCTAATTCACCACTAGACTCCCAAGGATACTTCTTGATCAACACCGCCAAGCAACTTGCTCGATCGATGACCGGCAGCCTGCGTGATCTACTGCCGATTGTTGGGGTTATTCTTTTTTTCCAATTTGTGGTCCTGCAACAACCCTTGCCGAATGTTGGCCAGCTCATGCTCGGCGTTGTCTTTGTCGTACTGGGTTTAACTTTTTTTATCCACGGCCTCGAACAAGGGCTCTTCCCAATTGGCGAGTCGATGGCCCACGCCTTTGCACGTAAGGGCAGTGTGTTTTGGCTGCTTACCTTTGCCTTCTGCCTCGGCTTTGGCACTACCGTGGCCGAGCCTGCCCTCATAGCGGTTGCTGCTGAGGCTGCTAAGGTCGCGGCTACCGGCAATATGATCGAGGCCTCACAAGCCGCCCAAGATCAATACGCCAACGGCCTGCGCTATACCGTGGCCTTTTCAGTGGGGCTGGCGATTGTTATCGGTGTATTAAGAATACTCAAGGGCTGGCCCATTCACTGGATCATTATCGGCGGTTATTTATTGGTCGTTATTATGACCATGTTCGCCCCCCAAGAAATTATCGGCATCGCCTACGACTCGGGCGGAGTCACCACCTCGACGATTACCGTGCCTCTGGTTACCGCGCTGGGTGTTGGTTTGGCCTCCTCTATTCAGGGACGTAACCCCATGATCGACGGCTTCGGCCTGATTGCTTTCGCCTCACTAACGCCGATAATTTTTGTTATGGCCTACGGCATGGTGATTTAATGGATATTCTACAGCAGCTTATTGATACCACTGTATCGACCGTTACCGATGTCTTACCGATAGCCGCTATTATTTTCGGCTTTCAGTTCGCAGTCATTCGTAAAAAACCCGCCAACCTCGGACAGATCCTAGCGGGCTTTGTCTGGGTGCTCGCCGGCTTGTCGCTGTTCTTACTCGGGCTTGAATGGTGTTTATTTCCATTAGGCCGACTGATGGCCGAGCAGCTTACCGATCCTAATTTTATACACGCCGGTAAAGAAGCGGCCAGCATGGCTGGGCAGGTACGTTGGCAAGATTATTATTGGATCTATATCTTTGCCTTTTTAATTGGCTTTAGCACCACCATTGCCGAACCATCCTTGATCGCGGTTGCCATTAAAGCTAACGAGGTTTCCGGTGGCGCCATCGGCATATGGGGCTTGCGCCTTGCTGTTGCCTTAGGGGTTGCCGTTGGCATCTCTCTGGGCTGCTATCGCATCGTCGTGGGCGATCCGATACATTGGTACATTATTACCGGCTATGTCGTGGTAGTTGCGCAAACCAGCGTCGCCCCCAAGATGATTGTACCCTTGGCGTATGACTCGGGCGGCGTAACGACATCAACCGTTACGGTGCCTCTGGTAGCCGCCTTAGGGCTTGGGCTTTCAGAAACGGTACCTGGTAGAAACCCTTTGATCGACGGTTTCGGGCTTATTGCGTTTGCGAGCCTGTTCCCAATTATTTCTGTTATGGCCTATGCCCAGCTAAGTGAATACCTAGGCAAGGCCCAGAAGAAATCCACCCAGCAAGATAATAAATCTGCTTAGGAGCGTTTCATGCACTTTAAAATGATTGTGGTATTTGTTGAAGACGAAAAAACCGATGCCATTATGGCGGCCGCTCGCGAGGCGGGGGCTACCGGTGCTACCGTAATCAACAATGCCCGCGGAGAAGGTTTAGAGAAGAATAAAACCTTTTTTGGTTTATCACTCACCACCCAAAGGGATGTCGTTTTGTTTTTAGTTGAACAACATCTTAGCCGGCACATACTTGAAGAAATTAATCGTGTTGGCGAGTTTGATGCCAAACCAGGAACCGGCATCGCCTTTCAGATCGATGTAGAAGATGCCGTAGGAATTGCCCACCAAGCCGAGATGCTAACGACCGAAGTAGAGGAGCTGCTCTAATGCATAAGAAAGTCATTCAAGCCCAAGAAGTGATGCACAACAATCACGTTGAGATTGACGGTAAAGCCACAGTACAAGAAGCCATATCCCTAATGAAGGCCAATAACTGTGATGTTTTACTGGTCCAAAAAAGAGACGCTAACGATGCATTAGGCATTGTGCTTTTGGCTGACGTGGTCAAAAAAGTTATCGCTTTGGACAAGGCCCCCGAGCGGGTCAATGTTTACGAAATCATGTCCAAGCCGGTGATATCGGTAGAGCCCGAGTTAGATGTCCGTTATGTTGCCCGTTTGTTCAGCCGCTTTGGCCTGTCCAATGCTCCCGTGGTGGATAACGGTAAAGTCATTGGCATGGTGAGTTACAACGAGTTAGTTTTTAAAGGCTTGTGTGAGTTAATTGATTAGGGCTGACCCGTTTAGCTTACAGCTCTATAGTAGCCACCGAACGCCAGATTAAATTTACCCCAATAAAAAAGCCGAGCTGTAAACAGCTCGGCTTTTTTATTGCTAGCACGGGCAGAATTTAATCAGCCGCCACGCCCACGCTATCTAAGGTCAAATGCTCGCCGCGTAACCTTGCCTTCGCTCGCTCGCCCAACAGGAACAGACCAGGGACCAATATTAACGTTACCGCTGTCGCGAATAAAACACCAAACGATAAAGATATAACCATCGGCACCAAGAACTGAGCCTGGGTGCTGGTTTCTGCCATGATCGGCACTAAACCAATAAAGGTGGTTACCGAGGTGAGAATAATCGGCCGGAAGCGATCTCGACCGGCATTAACAACCGAGTCATAAACGCTCTTCCCCTGCTGACGCAGTTGGTTGATTCTATCCAACAACACTAAATTGTCATTCACCACGACGCCGGCACAGGCGAAGAAACCCAAGAACGACATCATGCTGATCTCGCGCCCCATGATCATATGACCAATGACCGCGCCCATAAACCCGAACGGTACGGCAGTCAGAATTAACATCGGCTGCCAATAGGAGCGGAAGGCGACGGCCATCAAACCATAAATTAAGATCAGTGCCATTACGAAGTTTTTCAGTATTGAGACAATAAACTCTGCTTCTTCTTTCATGCCGTCAGAAACAAAGACCTGCACGCCGGGGTATTGCTCCCGCCACTTTGGCAAATGATCTGTCATTATTGCTTCTACAATTTCAGCCGGTACTGACACACCCTTTTTCACATAGGCTTTAACATTAATAGCCCGCTTGCGGTTCTCACGTTTGATGCGTGAATAGCCAGGCACATAATCTACCAAGGCGACGGCCTCTAGAGGAATCTCTCTTAGGTCGGGCGTTCGAATCCGAATTTGCTCTAGCTGATCAACCGTCTCTCGCTCTTCTTTGGGATAACGAACCATCACTCGGACATCTTCGTTGCCGCGGGGAATGCGCTGGGCCTCTTCGCCATAAAAACCTTGGCGTACTTGGCGAGCAACGTCGGACAAACTTAAACCCAAGCTTTCGGCATAAGGTTTCAAGCTCAGCTGAATATCGTTACGGGCAGAAGACAGGCTATTTTTCACATCGTAAACCCCGGGGTATGATCGAAGCGCCTCTTCTAACTTATTTTTAACATCCTCAAGAATCGCCTCATCATCATTGGGGGCTGCTATACGTAAACTAATATCCGCGCCGACATCGTTGATGGTGGCATCCAGAGTAATCTCTTCAAGCTCAGGCAAGGGGCCAACTAATTCACGCCAGCGCTTAACAACCTTAGTCGACTCCACGACATGGTCGCCGCCACCTGCCAGCGCCAAAGACACAATGATGTTGTTACTCCAACCCCAGGTTTGCATATCTTGGACGATAGCATCGCCGCCATCTGGGCCAAATAACTCTTTGTCTTGTTTCAGTGCCGGAACAGCACCCTCTACACGTTCGATCACCGAACCCATAATATTAAATGACGCGCCCTCTGGAATTTTCATACGCAGGCGAACAAAATCGGACTCAACTACCGGCATAAACGACTTACCTAACCAACCTCCGGTATAGGCTGCCAGAGAAAGCGCAAACGCAATCAAAAACATGCAAACCGTAGCGCCATTATTGTGCAGTAATTTTATCAGTATTTTTTTGTAAATGTGTTCAGCAAAATAATCCATGCTGGCCGCGATGCCCTGGCGCCAAACCTGAAACCGACGCAATATTGCATAACGACTTTCTGTTTCGGGTTTCATATTCGCCAAGTGCGAAGGCAAAATGAACATTGATTCGATCAATGAAAAGCTCAACGCCAGTATGACCACAACAGGGATTCCGTAGCTGATGTCTCCCAAGGGACCTGGGATAAACAACATCGGTGCGAAAAATATAATGGTACTTATAATGGCAAAGAACACCGGCTTGCTGACCATTTTTGCCCCGCCGGTGGCGGCAGCCATGCCTTGAATACCGTCTTGCTGTCGGGAATAAATACTCTCCCCAACGATGATGGCGTCATCCACGACGATACCCAGCACCAACAGAAAGGCAAACAAAGACAACATATTTAAGCTAATACCTGCCGCTGGTAATAGTGATATCGTTCCAATAAACGCTACCGCGATACCGACAGTCACCCAAGTTGCTAATTGCGGACGCAGGAATAACATCAATACGATAAAAACTAAGATGAGTCCCGTTATCGAGTTACTCAGTAATAAATTTAAGCGGCCTTCAAACATGGTCGACCAATCACGCCATATTATTGCGTGCACACCTTCGGGTAACTGTGTTTGAACTTCAGCTATATATTTACGAACCGACTCTGCGGTCGCTACGACATCAGGATTATCTGTGGCATAAATCTCTAAATAAACGGCCTTCTGGCCATTTAAACGCGCAATCAAATTCCATTCTTCTTGGGTTTCATGAACGTCGGCCACATCGCCAATAGTCAGCTCAGAACCATCTTCTTGGCTGCTAAGAACAATTTTTTCGAAATCTTCTGCTTCATAAGCCTGGGAGCGGGTCTGCACTTGCAGGTCGCCATTTTCAGTGCGTATTGAGCCGGCCGGTAGATTTATTGACGAGCCGCGTATCGCACGAACAACATCTTCAAAGCGAATGCCGTAACGGCGTAACTGCTGCTCAGAGATTTCAATCGCCATTTGCGCTGGACGTACCGCGTCGAGTTCGGCCAAGGCAACATTAGGAAGCAACGACACCTCATCTCGCAGCCATTCGCCAGCTTCTTTTAAAGCAATGTCATCGACGTCGCCGTAAATTCCGATACTTAAGACTTCGATCTTGCGGACGTTTTCTTGAACTTCTGGACGCTCCACATCAGCGGGAAACGTCGTTATAGCATCAACTCGAGTTTTGACATTGTTCAATAAGCGCTGCGTATCATAACCATTTTGCACTTCAACGGTGACGGTACCATTGCCACGGCGCGCTTGGGATTCAATTTTTTTGATGCCCTCCAAGTCAAAAATAACTTGTTCGATACGCTTAACAATTTGTTCTTCGACTTCTTTGGGGCCAGCCCCAGGATAGGGAACGCTGACGGACAAGCTGTCGGGGGCTGAGCGAGGAAAGACCTCGCGATCTAGCTTGGATAAATTTGCCGCACCGGCAATGATAATCAAAACCATCAACAGATTGGCGGCGATGGGGTTTTCGACAAACCACTGAATCAAACGATTCATCTATTCTATTCTCCGCTGGCGGTGTTTGAGGCGCTATCTTCCGAGAGTTCAGCAACTTGTGCTTGCGCGTCTGGAGTTTTAGCCGCGTCAGCTTCAGTTTCAACTTTTGTTTCTACTTCTGCTTCTGCGCTTAGAGTTTTGTTTTCTTTAACTGGGCTTGGAGAGCTGCCCAGCTTCGGATCGACCTTAACCCCAACGGCCAGGAACTGCTGATTGTTGTTAACAATCTGAGCGTCAACATCGAGCTCCGCACGAATCCAAACACGCTCAGCATTGTTCTTCATAACTCGAACAGTTTTTTGAATGAGCTTTTTATCGGCGCCCACAACAAAAATTTGATCGCGTTTGAATACTGCGGTTTTTGGCAGTTCAATAACATTGCTCAACTCGCGACCTTCGATCTCGGCCTCGACAAACAAACCTACCATCAAGGGCGCTTGGCCGGATGTTGAATCAAAGGGGTTGGTTACTTCAGCAACGGCGTAATACAAACGAGACCGAGTATCAATGCTTGCGTCCGTACGCTTAATACGTCCCTGCCACTGATATTGTTCACCAGCAATGGTCGCTATAATCGTAACGGCGGGAGTGTGGTCCGACACATCGGAAAAGCCCAGAGGCAAATCTAATAAAGCCGCCTCAGAATCAGTCAACGGCAAACGAATTTCCGCAACCGCGGT
>Ga0105358_10000170_pt1 | contig 28973 bp, 31 predicted proteins | sample GOMGulsemesocosm_5_FD_83509 | JGI IMG/M metagenome (GOLD analysis project Ga0105358, IMG submission 83509) | Methane-oxidizing microbial communities from mesocosms in the Gulf of Mexico - GOM15C Gulf of Mexico | ecosystem: Environmental > Aquatic > Marine > Cold seeps | place: Gulf of Mexico... | reverse complement strand
ATACCTTCGTGATTGCCTAACCACAATTGAAAAGGAAGGTTAGTCATGGGCTTGAAAAAGTTTATTGAAGATATAGAGCCGCACTTTGAAAAAGGCGGTAAACACGAAAAGTGGTTTGCACTTTATGAAGCTGTCGCTACGGGGTTATTTACTCCTGGTTATGTGAATAAAGGTAAAACACATGTACGTGATAGTATTGATTTAAAACGTATTATGATCACTGTATGGCTAGCGGTTTTTCCTGCTATGTTTTTTGGTATGTATAACATCGGGTTTCAAGCGGTAGATGCTTTAGTCGCTGGTTATGCAATTCCTGAAACTTGGCAAACTGCATTGTTCGCTATGCTAGGTGGTACTTTAACAGCAGATTCTGGCTGGTTTGATATGATGTTTTACGGCGCCATGTTTTTCCTACCTATATATGCTATTACCTTTATTGTTGGTGGTTTTTGGGAAGTGCTTTTTGCAGCTGTGCGTGGTCATGAAGTGAATGAAGGTTTCTTTGTTTCTTCTATTTTGTTTGCGCTAATATTACCCGCTACTATTCCTTTATGGCAAGTGGCTATCGGTATTACTTTCGGTATTGTAATTGCGAAAGAAATCTTTGGTGGCACAGGTAAAAACTTTTTAAACCCAGCTTTAGCCGGTCGCGCCTTTTTGTTCTTTGCGTATCCTGGCCAAATATCTGGTGACACTGTGTGGGTTGCTGCTGATGGTTTCTCTGGTGCAACAATGCTGAGTTCGGCGAGTCAAGGTTTAGTTGATTATTCAATGAATGCTGATTGGTGGAATGCTTTCTGGGGATTTATTCCTGGCTCTGTAGGTGAAGTATCAACTTTTGCTATTTTACTTGGTGGTGCATATATCCTTTATAAAGGTATAGCGTCATGGCGTATCGTTTTAAGTGTATTTGCTGGTATGGTTGTCACTTCTTTCTTATTCAACCTAATTGGAAGTGAAACTAATGCTATGTTTGCGATGCCCTGGCATTGGCACTTAGTTATTGGTGGTTTTGCTTTTGGTATGATGTTTATGGCAACTGACCCTGTTTCAGCTTCTTTTACTAATACAGGTAAATACTGGTTTGGTGCTTTAGTAGGTGTCATGGTGGTATTAGTTCGTGTGGTTAACCCTGCATTTCCAGAAGGCATGATGTTAGCTATTCTATTCGCTAACTTGTTTGCCCCTTTGTTCGACTACTTTGTTGTACAAGGCAATATCAAACGGAGGCTTGCTCGCAATGTCTGATACTAAAAAGAAAGAAACTTTTGGTGGAACGTTAGTCTTTGTATTTATTATTTGTTTAGTGTGTGCATCCTTGGTTTCTATATCTGCCATTGGCCTAAAAGACAAACAAATAGCCAACAAGTTGCTTGATAAGCAAACTAAAATTCTTGAAGCTGCTGGTCTACTTGAAAAAGCAGGAACTGACATAGTTGGAACCTATGCTAAATATGTAGACGCTAAAATGATTGATCTAAATTCAGGCGCTATTATTGACGGTAATACTGATGTGTTTGACGAACGCACTGATGCGCGTGATGACAGTAAATCAATTAAGCCTATTAACGATATAGCTGGTATAAACCGACGTGCAAATCATGCGGTAATTTACTTAGTGAAAAATAGTCAAGGTCAGTTAGATACCATAGTACTACCTATTATAGGTTTAGGCTTATGGGATTTAATGTATGGCTTTATTGGCTTAGCTCCTGATTTGAATACCGTTCGTAGCGTTGTTTATTCTGAACTTAAAGAAACTCCAGGCTTAGGTGCAGAAGTGCTTAACCCTAAATGGAAAGCTTTATGGCCAGGTAAAAAAATGTATAACGAACAGGGTCAGCCTGCTATTCAATTGGTTAAAGGTGGTGCTAAAAAAGGTGATATTCACGGTGTTGACGCTTTATCTGGTGCTACATTGACCAGTAATGGTGTGACTCGTACATTACGCTTTTGGTTAGGTACTGAGGGCTATGGTCCTTTCGTTTCTAAATTTAAAGAGGGAGGGCTTGAATAATGTCTTCAGATAATCAAAAAGTACTTTTTGGACCTGTTGTAGATAATAACCCTATAGCTTTACAAGTGTTGGGTGTTTGTTCTGCATTAGCGGTAACAAGCTCACTGGCTAATGCGTTAGTTATGTCAATTGCGGTAATGTTAGTAACCGCGTTTTCTAACTTGTTTATCTCTATTATTCGTAATCAAATACCGTCAAGTGTACGTATTATTGTGCAAATGGCAATTATTGCTTCGTTAGTTATTGTGGTTGACCAAGTATTGAAAGCTTTCTCTTATCAATTATCGAAAGAGCTATCAGTCTACATTGGTTTAATCATCACTAACTGTATTGTTATGGGTCGAGCTGAAGCCTTTGCTATGAAAGAAAAACCAGGTGTGAGCTTTTTAGACGGTTTGGGTAATGGTTTAGGTTACGGTGCTGTATTAATGGTGGTAGCTTTCTTCCGTGAATTATTTGGTTTTGGTACTCTTTTCGGTATCGAGATTTTACAGTTGACGCAAAATGGCGGTTGGTATCAAGGTAATGGCTTGTTAGTGCTGCCATTTAGTTCATTCTTCATTATTGGTTTATCCATCTGGGCTCTTCGTCAGTGGAAACCAGAACAAGTTGAGGAAGATTAATCATGGAACATTATTTAAGTATTTTTATTAAAACCATCTTCATTGAGAACATGGCGCTAAGCTTTTTCTTAGGTATGTGTACTTTCTTAGCGGTATCAAAAAAAGTAAGTACCGCTATTGGTCTTGGTGTTGCGGTTGTGGTGGTATTAGGTCTAGCCGTTCCGGCTAACCAAGTTATTTACCAAGCTATCCTCGCACCGGGAGCGTTAGACGGCATGATGGGTATTACTGACCCGGCTAATTCTATCGATTTAAGCTTTTTGTCATTTATTACCTTTATTGGTGTGATTGCAGCTTTAGTACAAATATTGGAAATGATTTTAGATAAATATTTCCCTACCTTGTATCAAGCGCTCGGTATATTCCTACCTTTAATCACCGTTAATTGTGCTATTTTTGGTGCGGTTTCATTTATGGTTGCAAAAAACCTTACGCTTGGTGAAAGTGTTGTTTACGGCATTGGCTCAGGTGTAGGTTGGATGTTAGCAATCGTATTGATGGCAGGTATTCGTGAGAAAATGAAGTATTCTGATGTGCCAGCTGGCTTAAAAGGTTTAGGTATTACGTTTATTACTGCTGGATTGATGGCCTTCGGGTTCCTATCTTTTGGCGGTATTTCACTGTAACTGTTTATATTTAATTTTGATAAGTAATTAAGGAAAAGTCGATGGAAATTATTCTCGGCGTATCGATGTTTACCGCGATAGTTATTGCCTTGGTATTAGTGATTTTATTTGCTAAATCTAAGTTAGTATCAAGCGGTGACGTTACGATTAGCATAAATGGCGATCCAGCAAAGGCAGTTGTGACTGCTGCGGGTGGTAAATTATTAGGCGCTCTAGCTGATCAAGGGATTTTTATTCCTTCAGCATGTGGTGGCGGTGGTACATGTGGTCAATGTCGCGTAGAAGTACATTCAGGTGGAGGTGATATTTTACCAACTGAAGAAGGTCATATTAACAAACGTCAAGCTAAAGCCGGTTGTCGGTTAGCTTGTCAAGTTGCTGTTAAGCAAGACATGGAAATTGAAGTAGAAGACGAAATATTTGGTGTTCAAAAATGGGAATGTGAAGTTATTTCAAATGATAACCAAGCAACCTTCATCAAAGAATTAGTATTGAAAATTCCAGATGGTGAATCAGTACCGTTTAAAGCCGGTGGTTACATTCAAATTGAAGCCCCTGCACATCATGTTAAATACAAAGATTTTGATATTGATGAACAGTACCGTGGCGATTGGGAACACTTTGGCTTTTTTGGAGTTGAATCGAAAGTTGAAGAAGAAACTTTACGGGCTTATTCAATGGCAAGTTATCCTGAAGAAGAAGGCATTATTATGCTGAATGTGCGTATAGCTACGCCGCCTCCAGGAAAACTACACTTGCCAGCCGGTAAAATGTCATCATATATTTTTAGCCTTAAGCCAGGTGATAAAGTGACTATTTCAGGTCCATTTGGTGAGTTTTTCGCTAAAGAAACTGATAATGAAATGGTATTTATTGGTGGTGGTGCTGGTATGGCACCGATGCGTTCACATATCTTTGATCAACTAAAACGCTTGAAATCTAAGCGTAAAATGAGTTTTTGGTATGGTGCTCGTTCAAAACGTGAAATGTTCTATGAAGATGATTATAACGGCTTAGCTGCTGATAATGATAACTTTAAATGGCATGTAGCGTTATCTGATCCACAACCAGAAGATAACTGGGAAGGTATGACTGGTTTTATTCATAATGTTCTTTTTGAAGAATATTTGAAAGACCATGAAGCACCAGAAGATTGTGAATATTACATGTGTGGTCCGCCAATGATGAATGCAGCTGTTATTCATATGCTGAAAGACTTAGGTGTAGAAGACGATAATATTATGTTGGATGACTTTGGTGGCTAATCGTTTATTTTAACTTGCCTACTGCCTTAATTACATCGTCGGTTGTGCTCATTGACACACGTCAACTTCGCGCAGTCTTCTTGAACTAAAGGTAATATTCAGCGTTAAAATAAAGCTATTACACATTGAACGAATAGTATTTGAAATAAAGGCGACTTAGGTCGTCTTTATTATTTAATTAAATATATTTTTTAAAGTGTATTTACCTAAATAATAAATTTGGGAAATGATATGAACAAAATTAAATTAATGCTAATAATACTTTTATCTATTAGCATCACGGCTTGTTTTCCAAGCAATAACTCTCCAGAAAAAGAAGTTTTATTACAAGGGCGTACCATGGGAACTACTTATAATATTAAAGTAGTGGCTACGCCTGGGCAGGTAGAGTCATTGAACTTACATGATAAAATTGATGTTGTTCTTAAGCAAGTCAATCAAGAAATGTCGACCTATATTCCTGATTCTGAAATATCGCTTTTTAATCAATCTAATTCAGATGACGTTTTTGAAATATCAAGCAGCTTCGCTCGTGTGTTAAAAGAGTCAATACGAATTGGTGAATTAAGTCAGGGTAAGCTTGATATAACCGTTGGTCCATTGGTTAATTTATGGGGGTTTGGCCCTGAACAGCGCCCAGATAAAGTACCTAGTGATAGTCTAATAGCAACAACGTTAGCGCGAATCGGTTTGAAAAAACTGCACTTAGACGGGAATAAATTATCTAAAGATATTCCCAACCTTTATATTGATTTATCAGCTACTGCTAAAGGTTATGGCGTTGATAGGGTGGCCGAATTAATTGAAGCTAATGGTATTAATAACTATTTAGTTGAAATTGGCGGAGAAATGCGTTTAAAGGGCTTTAAACGCACGGGTGAGTTGTGGGCTATTGCCATTGAAAAGCCTATTTTAGATCCCTCAGGAGAGCAAAGAGCTGTTCATCAAATTGTCATTCCAAAAGATAAAGCTGTTGCTACTTCAGGTGATTATCGAAATTATTTTGAAGCAGATGGACAACGTTTCTCACATATTATTGATCCCACCACAGGTAAACCGATAAATCATAATCTTGTTTCTGTTACTGTTATACATTCGTCATCGATGACTGCAGATGGTTTATCAACGACGTTAATGGTGATGGGTACCGAGCAGGGGTTGAAGTTTGCGGTAGAAAACAAACTTGCCGCTTTGTTTATTTCTAAAACCGAGCATGGATTTAGCGAACAATTTACGGTAAAATTTAAAGAATATTTAAAGTAAAACTTTTATAAAGTAAAACTTTTATAGAGTAAAGTTACGCAATCTGTACATTTTAAAATTAGTGAAGTAGGTATACACCATTATGATGATTTTTTTAATTACCTTTGTCTTTTTCCTTGCTGTTGGTACAGCCATGGCAGTAGGTTATATTTTTCAAAAGAAAACCCTTGCAGGGAGTTGTGGTGGTTTAGCTAGTGTTGGTATTGATAAAGAATGTAACTGTGACAATCCGTGCGAAAAACGCCAAGAACGTGAGCATAAAACCACATTAGAGGCCAATTTAAAAAATAGAATTGATGTGGAGAATTTATAATCTACTTTATGTTAACCAGTACATTAATTAATAAATGGTATGCCTTTCTTTAAGTTAATGGCCAATAAAACTATTAACTTTAGTGATAATTCCTTCACTGTCTAATCCTAACTCTTGGTGTACTTCCTCTTGAGTTCCATGTTTAATAAAATGATCTGGAATTCCAATATTTAAAACTCTTATCATTTTACCTTGTGACAGAATATATTCATTCACACCAGAGCCTGCACCACCTGCGATAGCATTATCTTCGATTGTCACCACTAACTCATGCGAGTTAACTAATTCATCGATGAGTTGTTGGTCTAATGGCTTAACAAAGCGCATATCTACTAACGTTGCATTTAACTCGGCTGCGGCAATTTTTGCTTCAGTTAACATTGTACCAAAACTTAAAAAGGCAATATTTTTACCGTGACTAGTGATTACACCTTTTCCAATTTTAATGGTTTCATCAACGCTGGGTAATGTTTCCCCTGTACCGCTTCCTCTTGGGTAACGTACTACTGAGGGTGTTTCCAGTTGATGACCGGTATTAAGCATTAATTGACATTCACGTTCATTAGCAGGTGCCATAATCACTAGGTTAGGGATACACCGTAAAAAACTTAAATCAAATGAACCTTGATGTGTAGCCCCGTCAGCGCCAACAATACCAGCTCTGTCTACAGCAAACATCACAGGAAGATTTTGAATAGAAATATCATGAATTAATTGATCATATCCGCGCTGCAAGAAGCTTGAGTAAATAGCTACTACAGGGTGTTGTCCACCAATAGCAAGCCCTGCGGCATAAGTGACAGCATGCTGCTCAGCGATGGCTACATCGTAATATTGATCGGGAAATCGTTGGCTAAATTCTACCATACCTGAACCTTCGCGCATTGCCGGTGTTATGGCAACTAACTTGGGATCTACTTCGGCCATTTTACATAACCAATCACCGAAAATTTGTGAATAGGTAGGTAAAGTAGGTTTAGCTTTAGGTAAACTAGCATTATTGGGATTAAATTTGGGTACTGCATGATATTTGATCGGATCTTGTTCAGCAGCAAAATAGCCTTTGCCTTTTTTAGTCGCTATATGAAGTATTTGTGGGCCCTTAAGATTGCGCATGTTTTTGATAGTGTCAACCAAACTAATTACGTCATGACCATCAATTGGGCCGATATAATTAAAACCTAACTCTTCAAAAAAAGTACTAGGAACTACCATTCCTTTTAAGTGTTCTTCTGCACGACTGGCTAATTCTTTTATTGGTGGAATGTTTTTTAGTAAACGCTTGCTACCCTCGCGGATACCAGTATATATACTCCCAGATAACATCTTTGCTAAATGATTATTTAATGCTCCAACATTTTCTGAAATTGACATTTTATTATCGTTTAGCACAACCAACATGTCTTTTTTAATATCACCAGCATGATTTAAGGCTTCAAATGCCATCCCAGCAGTCATAGCGCCATCACCAATTACTGCGACTGTTTTCCTATTTTGATTTTCTTTCTCAGCAGCTACCGCTAAACCTAACGCAGCTGATATTGATGTACTTGAATGGCCAACACTTAACGTATCGTATTCACTTTCTTCTCGCCATGGGAAGGGATGTAAGCCGTTTTTTTGTCTAATAGTATGCAGCTGATCTCTTCGGCCAGTTAAAATTTTATGAGGGTAGGCTTGATGACCGACATCCCAAATAAGATGGTCAAATGGAGTGTTATAGACGTAATGTAGTGCTACAGTCAACTCAATTGTACCTAACCCTGAAGCAAAATGACCGCTACTCTTACTAACTGAATTTAATAAATAGCTACGTAACTCATTGCTGATGCGTGATAATTGATCTTTAGGTATATTACGCAAATCTTTTGGGGAATTGATCTGAGCAAGTAATGGATAATCAGCTAGGTTTGTGGTCATAGTTGCTCTATATGTTTTGTATTTTAGCTTTTAACTGATGAATAGCTATGTTTAATGGTTACGATTAACAATAAAAGTAGCAAATTTAGCTAAGGATTGCGTATTGTAAGGCAAACTAGTCAAAGCTTGAAGTGCTTGATGAAATAAGTTTTCAGCTTTTTTCTGTGCGCCATGTAAACCAAGCAGCGCTGGATAAGTACTCTTATTCGCAGCAAGGTCAGAGCCATTCGGCTTGCCTAGTTGCTCTTCTGATGACGTTATGTCAATAATATCATCTTGAACTTGATAAGCTAAACCTATTAACTGAGCATATTTCTTCAATTTTTCTTTATCTTTTTCAGTTGCTTGGGGAGCACATTCTGCACCCATTAATACCGATGCTTCAAGTAAAGCACCTGTCTTTAATGAGTGTAATGTTTCTAATCTTTCTAAATCTATATGCTGGTTAGTAGCTGCTAAATCAAGTGCCTGACCGCCACACATTCCCTGATAGCCTGACGCAGAAACTAAATGTTGTATTAATTTAATTTGCTTTGTTTGAATCGATTTAGAAAAATTATGATTAGCTAATATATCAAATGCCATTGTTTGTAAACTATCACCGGCAAGAATTGCAGTAGCTTCATCAAAAGCTTTATGGCAGGTTGGTTGGCCACGTCTTAAATCATCATCATCCATTGCGGGTAGATCATCATGTAATAAAGAATAAGCATGCATGCATTCTAATGAGCCTGCAATGGCGTCAATATCAGCTAAACTAGCGCCTAAGGCTTCACCCGTAATGTAGGCTAGGTAAGGGCGCATGCGTTTTCCTCCAATTAACAAGCCATAACGCATAGCTTGATGGAGCTTTTCATCAATAACAGGTAATTGGTCTAGATGCTGTGATAAAAAATTATTAATGCGATTTTGAAATATATCATAGTTGGCTAGTTTGTTCACAAAAGCTCACCTAAGGGTTTATCTTCTAATGATAACTCAAAAGTAGACAGTTGCTGTTCACCATTTTTTTCCAATAAAATTTTTACTTTTTGTTCGGCCGCTTGTAGTTTGGTTTGACTTATTTGGCTTAAGCTTAAACCGCGCTCAAATAATGTCATTGATTCTTCTAAGCTTAATTCACCTTGCTCTAAATTTTGTACTATTGTGTTTAACTCATTTAAAGACTCTTCAAAAGTGAGGTTTTCTAGTTTTTTCTTTGCCATTATATTTACTCAGGGCAGACTGCTTAAAAAGTATAGGCGCAAACTTACCTTAGCTAGGGGCTTGGGTCAAATAAACCTTAATTAAATAATGAGCTATATCGTTAAGTTATTGACCTTTCTGGTGATAACATTGATATTGATTAGGTAATATCATGATAAGCATTAGCGAATATTATGCGCTTGTTGTATTATTATTTAACTCTAAGATATTTGAATCTAAGATATTATTAATGCTTAACGTTTTTAGTTTTAGGAGATGTATGTGGATTTAGCAACGTTAATAGGAATGTTAGGAGCCGTAGGCTTGCTAGTTATGGCCATGATGCTTTCTGGCGATATTATGATGTTTGCTGATACTCAGTCAGTAATTATTGTTTTTGGTGGTTCAGTGTTTATTGTCATGTCTAACTATAATATGGGGCAATTTTTTGGTATAGGAAAAATAATTGCTAAGGCTTTTATGTTTAAATTAGAAAAGCCTGAAGAATTAATAGAAAAAGCCGTTGATATGGCCGATGCAGCGCGTAAAGGTGGTTTTCTCGCTTTAGAGGAAGCTGAAATTACTAATGCCTTTATGCAAAAAGGTGTTGATATGTTAGTTGATGGACATGATGCTGATGTTGTACGGGCTACCTTGCAAAAAGATATTGACCTAACGACAGAGCGCCATGAAACAGGCGCTAAAATGATGATGGCGTTAGCTGATGTTGCCCCGGCGATGGGAATGATTGGCACACTCATTGGTTTGGTTGCCATGTTATCAAATATGGACGATCCTAAATCTATTGGCCCAGCAATGGCTGTTGCGTTGTTAACAACACTTTATGGTGCCTTTTTAGCCAATGTAATTGCTATCCCTATCGCGTCAAAATTAGAATTACGTTTAACGGAAGAAAAAATGAATCAAGAGTTAGTGCTTGATGCAGTGTTAGGAATTCAAGATGGTCAAAATCCTCGTGTTATTGAAGGCTTGTTGAAAAGCTATCTTGCTGAAGGTAAACGACAAATTGGCACTGCTGATGATGAGTAGCAAAGCATATATGTATAGGAGTATGTATGGCTGAGCAGTGTAAATGTCCACCACCAGGCCTACCCGCATGGATGGGAACTTTTGCTGATCTGATGTCTTTATTGATGTGTTTTTTCGTATTGCTATTGTCTTTTTCTGAAATGGATGTGCTGAAATTTAAGCAAATTGCCGGTTCGATGAAATTTGCTTTTGGTGTGCAAAATAAAATTGAAGTCAAAGATATCCCTAAGGGGACGAGTATTATTGCCCAAGAATTTCGTCCGGGTAAACCTGAGCCTACTCCGATTGAAGTTATCCAGCAGCAAACCATGGAAATGACTCAGCAAATGTTAGAGTTTCAAGCAGGTGATGAAACCTCAGCTGGTGGTCGTCAAGAGCAACGAGGCAGCGAGCGTGGAGGCCAATCTCAAAATACTGATGATGCGTTGTCAGCAGAAGCATTACAGCAAGCACAAGAGCAGATGGAAAATGCGGCACAAGAGGAAGTGAATGATCTTGTTAAGAAAATAGCAGAACAGTTAGAGCAGCAAATTCAAGATGGTGCAGTAGAGTTAGAGTCTTTAGGACAACAGGTTATTATTAGGATAAGAGAAAATGGCTCTTTTCCTTCGGGATCAGCCTTTTTACAGCCAAAATTTAGACCTATTATCAGACAAATTGGTGAATTGTTAAATACCGTGCCCGGTGAAATAATGGTTTCAGGTAATACTGATAATCGTGGTGTTGATTCTGAACTGTTTAGCTCAAATTGGGATTTATCAAGTAAACGTGCTGTGGCCATTGCTCATGAATTAATTAAAGTGCCTAATTTTGATCAAACACGTTTGGTGGTTGCAGGCCATGCCGATACTCGACCGTTAGTCCCTAATACCAACGCACTAAACAGACGTCGAAATCGTCGCGTTGAAATTTCGATAAATCAAGGTAAAGCGAAAGAAACTGATCCTATTCAGGTGATTAAATAGGCAATTTCGAGATAAGTGCTAGAAGTTACTAAGAATGTAGCTTCAGCTTATTTTGATAATAGTAACTCTGTATCTTGGCGTTATTTGGGTATATAATGCGCGGCAATTCTATATCGCTATTATTTAGGTCACTTGTCGATGAAATTTATCGTAAAGCTGCAAGCTGAAATCACCATTAAATCTCGTCCGGTTCGTAAACGTTTTACTAAAATTTTAGAATCGAATATCAAAAATGTACTACGTCGTGTTGATGAGCAAGTCTCCACCCGGATGAATTGGGACAATATTGAAGTAAATACCAAAAATAACAGCCCTGAAAATCGTGAGCGTTTAGTTGAGGCGTTAGCGTGTATCCCCGGTGTGCCGATATTTTTAGAGGTGCAACAAACCGATTTTACTGATGTTCATGATATTTTTGAAAAAACCTTAGCTGTTCATGCTAAGACCATTGAAAACAAAACTTTTTGTGTTCGAGCTAAACGTACGGGTACCCATGATTTCAACTCGTTAAAAGTTGAGCAATATGTCGGTGGCGGGTTAAATCAACATGTTGAATCAGCTAAGGTTAAATTAAAAAAACCTGATGTGACTATTCGCTTAGAAATAAAAAATGAAAAACTGTTAATTGTAACACAGCGTCATAAAGGTTTAGGTGGCTTTCCTATTGCAACGCAAGAAGATGTTTTATCACTAATGTCTGGCGGTTTTGACTCCGGTGTTGCTAGTTACCAAATGATCAAAAAAGGTGCGCGTACCCATTACTGTTTTTTTAATTTGGGTGGCTCAGCTCATGAAGTAGGTGTTAAACAAATAAGCTATTATTTATGGAATAAATTCGGGGCTTCTCATAAAGTTAAATTTTTTGCCGTTGACTTCGAACCGGTTGTTGCTGAAATATTAGAAAAAATAGAAAATGGTCAAATGGGTGTTGTGCTCAAACGAATGATGATGCGAGCGGCAACAAAAATTGCTGAAAAAGGAAAAATTCAAGCGCTGGTTACCGGTGAAAGTTTAGGGCAAGTATCAAGCCAAACACTGACTAATTTAAATGTCATTAATCGCGTTACCGAAACTCTTATTTTACGCCCTTTAGCGGCATACGATAAGCAAGATATTATTGATATTGCCCGTAAAATTGGCACAGAAGACTTTTCTAAAACTATTCCTGAATATTGTGGTGTTATCTCTAAAAAACCGACTGTTAAAGCCGTTCTCTCTAAAATAGAAGCAGAAGAAGATAACTTTGATTTTGCTATTTTGGATAAAGTAGTCTCTGAAACAAGAGTGTTCGATATTCGTGATATTGGTAAAGAATCAGAGGAAGAAATTACCGCGGTAGATTTAGTAGAAAATATCAGTGATAACGCGATTGTTGTTGATATTCGCTCACCGGAAGAAGAAGAGAATAAACCACTTGAACTTGATAGTATTGAAGTTAAACATATTCCATTTTACAAATTAGCAACGCAGTTTGGTGATCTAGATATGAGTAAAGATTACTTACTTTATTGTGACCATGGGGTAATGAGTAAATTACAAGCCTTATATCTAATTGATAATGGTTATAATAATGTTAAGGTATATCGTCCTTAATAGGTGGTAAAGCACAGAACTAATTAGTGAGTAATATTTTTAATTTGTTGCCATAGCTGAGTATTTTTAGGTGTGGTAATGCCGTGCTTTAATCCTAGCTTATGGATATAGCCGTTAATGTAATTAATTTCTGTTTGTTTATGCGCTACTACATCGCAGCGCATTGATGAACTGTTTTTCGCGGTTGCAGTGGCGACTTGATGAACTCTTTTTATCAACAAGGCTAGACTTAAGTAAATACCTTCACTTTTAGCTGCTGACACTAGCTCAGTTAAAATACCTTCTATTTGCACAGTAAACCTATCATTATTAATCTGACCATTATCAATATCATGTAATGCTGTTATTGGATTTATAACACAATTCACAGCCAATTTTAGCCATTGCTTTTCAATAATGTTCTTATGAAGTTTTACACTGGGTAGTGCTTTGTTTAATAAACAAGTTAACGCTTGTTGATCAGTTATTCTTACGCTTCCTGAGATCAAGCCAATATCTGTTGTTCCAATGCCTGTATGGGTAATGTTTAAAAATGTATTGCGAAGGCAGCCATGGGTTGTTAATAAGGCATATATATTATGTTTATTTAAAATTTCTTTGGGTAATTCAGCTAATGTGCCCATGCCATTATGGGCAAGGATAATGCTAGTATTGTTTTTTAAGTGCTGTGCTATTCTTTTTAAAGAAGCGCCTATTTGAAAAGACTTAACACAAAGAAAAATAACATCAGCATTTCGAATTTGTTTATCATCGGCATATTTAATATTACCTTGATAAGGTATACCGTGGTTGTCAATAAAGTGATAACTAGTATCAGCGAGGTTGTGTTGACTAGAAGCTAATAGAGATAAATTTGTGGCTGCAGTTGATAAAGCTAGATGATGATACCAGAGTAATCCCATAGCGCCTTGACCTACAACAATGATGTTCATTAATTGAGCCTTACAAATGTTGATGTTGCAAATTCACCAGGAGAAAGAGTTAAAAAATTAAGTATGGATATTATCATGCTTGTGTCGTTTGGGTATAATACCAAGTAGATTAAATTTATATCAAATGAAATCGTGAATGACCTATTCATAACTTTAATTGGTATGATTCCTACCTCAGCGCTGTGTCAGAGGTTCAATAACAAGAGAAATGATTATGCCATCAATGGATATAGTGTCAGAAATAAATTTAGAAGAAGTACTTAATGCGATAGATAATGCGAACCGTGAATTATCTACTCGCTTTGATTTTCGGGGCGTTGAAGCAAGCTTTGAATGGAAAAAACCAACCGTAACACTTAAAGCTGAAGGTGATTTTCAATTAAAGCAACTTAGTGATATGTTACGAAACCAATTAACTAAGCGTCAAGTTGATGCTAAAGCAATGACGCTAGGTTTGGCATCTGCTAGTGGTAAAAACTGGAGTCAGCAAGTTAGCTTCAAAGAAGGTATTGAGCAAGACGTAGCAAAAAAAGTAGTAAAGTTAATTAAAGCTGAAAAGTTAAAAGTACAAGTGGCTATTCAAGGCGAACAAGTGCGAGTGACAAGTAAAAAACGTGATGAGTTACAGTCGGTTATGCGTTTAGTGCGTCAAGCAGAACTAGAGCAGTCTTTTCAGTTCACAAATTTTAAAGACTGACTTTTGGTTAGCAGTAGTGAGTTTCGAGGACAATATTAAGGTATGTGATTAAGGTACGAGGTTAAGAGACGAGTTACAAGTTTTGAATACAAACGTTTTGAAAAATCATAGATAAACCAGAGACAAGAGAGAACAGGGAGGCTGTCACTCGCTTTTCTCGCTCATTTCTAAATCGCTTCTCAACTCGAAACTTTTCTAGTTTGCCACTTAACTTTTAATGGTTGCCACCACATGATTCGCCTTCTGCGTGAATATGACCATGGGCAAGTTCATCGGTTGTTGCGTCACGTACTTCTAAAATTTCAACATCAAAACTTAGATCAAGACCAGAAAGAGGGTGATTACCATCAACAGTCACTTCTTTATCTGTAACATTAATAACAATAACGGTTTGCTCACCATCATCAGTTGTTGCGCGAAGTTGAGTGCCAACGGTCAATGCTTCCACGCCTTGTAATAATTCTTTTGGCAGAGTTTGTACATATTCCTCATGGCGTTCACCATAGGCTTGTTTACACGTCACAGCCACTTCAAATTTGTCGCCCGCTTGATGATCAATCAAGGCATCTTCTAACCCCGGAATTAAATAACCTGTGCCTTGAATAATCGCCATAGGTTTGTGATCATAAGAGCTGTCAATTAAGGTACCCTCACTATCTGATACAGCGTAGTGCATTATAACTACAGAGTTATTACTGATTTTCATTGATATTCCTAACTATATTTTAATGTTTTTTATTCTGTTACCAACGAATAAGGCAATGTTTGAACTATTATGCTTGATTCTGGCTGTGATTTTATTCTTAACAAAGTACTATCATCTAGATCACTACTCAGCACTGCTTGAAGGTAACAGTCTCCATTATCCGCTTGGTAAGTCGCTAAAATGTCTCCAGCTTTACGCCAGTTTTCTCCTAATTTTTTTTCAATTACCTCTTCATTTTCTAAGGGTTGCGTTAGATGTGTTTTTAATGAATACAACGCTCGCTTATTTTTGCCTAAATACTGCATTCTCGCCACGGTTTCTTGACCTATGTAACAGCCTTTAGTAAAACTAATACCATTAATTGCTTGTAAATTAATCATTTGGGGAATGTATTCACCGCTAGATATAGTTGATAATTGCGGAAAACCTTCATTGATTTCTAGTAAATTCCATAGAGCTGAATGGTAAATTGGCTGATTTAACGTGTTTATTATATTGTCTAGTACAGACCTCTCATCAATTAATATGTAGCGAGCTTGTTTACCTGAAACATAAACTAACGTTGTCGTATTTGATTGCACAACAGGTGTTAAACTATTAGGAGTTTGGTTGAAGTGTTCTTGTAAAATATCCGCTGCTTGTTCACCGACTAAAGCAAAAAAGCTTAATTCATCTGTTGTTGTTATATCGACTTTAGCAAAGACACCAAATTTTTGTAATTCGCTAATCGAATTACAAATACTTGCTTTAGGTTGAATTAATAAATGAGCAGAATTACGGTTAATGAATCGAAATACGCTAAATACTTTACCCTTAGCACTGCAGTGAGCACCTATAAGTAAATTGTTATCATTGCTGCTGCTTACATCACAAGTAACTTGCCCTTGTAAGTAGTTAGTTTGTTCTTCTCCCTTTAAAGATATCGCACTGTAGTTATCTAGTGAGACGAGGAAAGTGCCGGGTAATTCCTCAAGTGAGGGTAAGTTGGTTTCAGTTGTCATTGACATAATATATAGCTATACAGTGATTAATAAAATGATCATTAATAGATAAATGTGGACGAATAGCTAACATTTCAAGCGCTCATTAAAATTATCAGGTAAATATTATTAAATTAGTTGGCGGGTAAACTAGTGTTGTTGCTACAATAGGACTTACTTTAGTGAATGAGGATAAAAAATGTCAACAGCGGTAAACTTACCACGGGTAAACAAGGCTAGACTTAAATGGGCATGTCGCCGTGGAATGTTAGAGCTTGATGTGCTTTTTATTCCTTTTGTGGATGAAGCTTATGATGATTTAACTGCAGAAAAGCAAAGAGTTTTTGAGCGATTATTAACTGAGCAAGATCCCGATTTATTTTCTTGGTTTATGGGGCATAGTATTTGTGAAGACCACGAACTCAACGCCATGGTGCAATTTATACTCAACCGCGTCAAACTATAATATTTGTATTAAACAGTCTTGTTATCGCAAATCATTATGGCTCAGTGGTTACGTTTTTTTTAACCTCCTACTGATAAGTTATGTAACGTATGCCTATCACTTTGTGTTAGCCGTAGCAGTGTTAACTATTACTCTATTGAGTATCTTGATTGCAAAAAAAACGAATAGGCAACTTACTACGCTTCAGTTAACACTTGATGAATACTCAGTTTGTACATTCGATTATTCGCATGAAAATACAGAAGGAAGTACTTTTGATAAAGTAACTGTCGATAAAAAGGAACAGTTTCAATTGTTAGCCAGTAGCCGGTATAGTTTTTTCGGTTGTTGGTTACATATGTCGGCTCTTTCTAACCAGCATAAGTCTAATCGGTATTTATCTAAATCTTTGCCTAATGCGATAAATAAAAAGAGGCTGTTTATTTATCGCGATAGTTTAAGTACAGAAGACTTTTCTCGATTGTCTCAGGTTATTAGAAAGTTAAAAAATACGGCTTGATTATTAATCGCTCAAACTTCGTGAAGATCGTGTTTTTAGAAGATTCGGATCTAAAATTGTTGGTTTTGTTGCTTCTAGTTGATTAGGATAATCTAATGTATAGTGTAACCCCCTACTTTCTTTTCTATTCATAGCGCAGCGAATAATCAATTCAGCGACTTGTACTAAATTTCTTAACTCTAGTAAGTTATTGCTTACTTTGAAGTTTTGATAATAATCTTGAATTTCTCTCTGTAAGAGTTCGACCCTATGCAAAGCTCGTTCAAGCCTTTTAGTTGTTCTGACAATACCCACATAATCCCACATAAACAGACGTAACTCGTGCCAATTATGTTGTATAACAACTTCTTCGTCAGAATCTGTCACCCTACTTTCATCCCATCGAGGTAATTTTATAAAATGATTGTTTGGTTTTAATGAGCGACTAATCTCTAATGCTGCGGCACGTGCAAATACTAAACATTCAAGTAAAGAATTACTGGCTAAACGATTGGCACCATGTAGACCTGTATACGCCATTTCACCAATGGCGTAAAGCTGATGAATATCGCTTCTACCATGTTGATCTATCATAACACCACCGCAAGTATAATGAGCAGCAGGCACTACTGGTATAGGTTGTTTCGTCATATCAATACCAAACTCTTTCGTGCGCTGATAGATAGTCGGAAAATGCTGTATGATAAAATCTCGGGGTTTGTGACTAATATCAAGATACATACAATCAACACCTAAACGTTTCATTTCAAAATCGATGGCGCGAGCAACGATGTCACGCGGCGCTAATTCGGCACGATGATCAAAGGCGGGCATAAAACGGCTACCATCAGGGCGCCTTAGTTTTGCCCCTTCGCCTCGCAAAGCTTCCGTTAAAAGAAAAGTTCCTGCATCGGGATGAAAAAGGCAAGTCGGATGAAATTGATTGAATTCCATATTGGCAACGCGACAACCTGCGCGCCAAGCCATCGCTATACCATCACCACTAGAAACATCTGGGTTGGACGTGTATTGATAAACTTTACTGGCTCCTCCTGTTGCTAAAATTGTCTTTTGTGCATAAATGCTTTCAACTTTTTCACTATTTCTATTCCAAATATAAGCGCCAATACACTGTTTGTTCTTACTGTTTTTTTCGTGAGTTTCACAGATTAGATCAATAGCATTGTATCGTTCAAATATTCGGATGCGAGAGTGCTGTCTAACACGGTCAGCTAATGTGGTTTGTATTATTTTTCCTGTTGCATCTGCAGAATGAAGAATGCGACGATGACTATGACCACCTTCACGTGTGAGATGATACCTTTCACCTTGTTCACTTTCTTCTTTATCAAAGGTAACACCTTGCTCAATTAACCAGTCAAGACAGGCTTTTGCATTTTCAGCGGTATATTGCACCATTTTTTCATCACATAAACCCGCACCAGCAACCATAGTGTCGGCTACATGAGAGGCGATACTATCATTTTCATCGAAAACAGCCGCTACTCCTCCCTGTGCATAAAAAGTTGAGCCTTCATTAAGAGGCCCTTTACTTAAAATAACAACATCAGCATTTTTTGCTAAATGTAAGGCGAGTGTTAACCCTGCCGCGCCGCTGCCAATAATTAATACATCACAATTGTTTTGTTGATTCATAATCTTGTTGATTTATACTTGTTAATATTTATAAAAGGGATAATCAGGTAATAAGGGGTGATATTACCGTTTATTGACACGTGGGAACAGGGTTAACCAGCTCAAATAAGTCTAAATGTAAAAAAAAGTAAAATAAAAAGAACTTTTTAAAAAATCAGTAGTCTTAATTGATGCGTTTGTTATGAGCCGAATGTGTAAAGTGAATTTATACCCTTAAAATTTATCAGGGTATTGTAAGGGGAAATGGCTCAAATGAGCGAAAAAAGCGTCGACCAAGTATTGGTTGAACGGGTACAGCAAGGTGATAAAAATGCCTTCAACCTATTAGTAACGAAATACCAACATAAGGTGGCTAATTTAGTGTCGCGTTATGTTAGCAATCAAAGTGATGTGCCTGATATAGTGCAGGAAGCCTTTATTAAAGCTTATAGATCTTTACCTACTTTTAGAGGAGAAAGTGCTTTTTATAGTTGGTTGTACCGCATAGCGGTAAATTGTGCAAAAAACCATAGTACAGCGCTAGGGCGTAAACCACCTAGTAATGACGTTGAAATTGAAGATGCTGAATCCTATGATAGTGGTGGTGCGTTAAGAGAAAATGCCTCACCTGAAAAAGTATTACTCACAGAAGAAATTAAAAAAGTTATTTTTGATGCTATAAAGCAATTACCTGATGATTTACGTATTGCGATTAACTTTCGAGAAATTGAAGGGTTAAGCTATGAAGAAATTGCTTCTATCACAGAGTGTCCAGTTGGTACAGTGCGTTCACGTATTTTTAGAGCACGTGATGCTATTGATAAAAAGGTTACTCCTTTGCTAGAAGCAAATTAGTTTGAGAAATTAATTATTTAAGGTGAAAGTATGAGTGAAAGTAAGTTTGCTACAATCTCATCATTAGTTGATAATTATCGAGTAACTGATCTTGAATCAGAGTTCGCTATTGATGATATGCTCAAGGATGAACACCTATCAACAACATGGCGACATTATCAGTTAATTGGGGATGTTATCCGTGATGAGATACCGCCTGGACTCCAATTAGACTTATCATCAAAAATTGCTGATGCACTGCAAGATGAACCTACAATTATTGCTCCTAATCCGGTCGTTGATAAAGCACGAGCTAACATCTTTAAAGCTAAGGTTGTTCAGCTCTTTAAACCACTAGGACAGTTAGCGATAGCCGCCTCAGCAGCGGGGTTGATGATTATTGGTGTGCAACAAAATACAGCGGATAATAATGAGATTATTACGCCAAATCAAATTGTGCAAACTAAACATTTAGCTGGTTTTGCCAACCCAGTCAGTTTTAATTATCAACAGCCGGTGAAACCTCAAAAACAAGCCGTACACGAACATAGAATTGAGCAGCAACGTCGTTTTCAAGCTTTATTATCTGATCACCAACAGCAAATTAAGCTAGGTGCAGAAAAAACAAATAAAAATTTAAACACTAAAATAGAATCTGATAATTAATTAACTCATTGATTGAAAAGAATAGTTATTCTTATTGTCGAAATCAATAACATCTATAACGAAGTATAGTAAAATAGGCATATTAAGTGTGCCTATGCACTAAGCTCAGCAAACTCGTTATACCTATTGTAGAGGGGGAATTTATTGCCCCTTGTCGAACTAAAGTCCACTTACCTAAAGAATTTTATATTTAACAGTAGAACCTGAGTCACCTACATAACAGCCATGATAAAAAATGTACTTTGATTTTAAATTACTTAAGCTTCCTTAATTTTCTTATCAGGTACAACCAGTAGTGAATTTTTTTAATGCCCATAATTTTTGAGAAAATATGAAGTTATTATTTTTTAAATTATCTCTTATACCTTATTTTTTAATTTGTGTTTTTAGCATTTTTATTAGTTTTTCAGTATTGTCAGCTACCGTTGAAAGCGATAAAAACAGTAGTATAGCTAAGCTTTCCTTTGAGCGGCTTTCGATTGCCCTACGTGAATTAAATTTTAGTACTTCTTTTGTCGTAGTTAAAAATAATCAAGCAGAACCTTATCATTGGTTGCATGGTATTGCTAAAAATACGACAAGTAATATTCAGGTTGAGCTTGAAATATTAGCCCTACTCAACGGGCCTCGTCGTGATTTTCTACGTATTGATAATACCGTGAGCTATATTGAACCTGAATATGCACCTTATTCTATAACGTCTTCTCATATCAGAGGACCAATTCCTGCTGTATTTAGTCAAGACATTAGTATACTCGAGAATAATTACCACTTTGTTTCTGTTGGGAGAAGCCGTGTATTAGGAAGAATTGCTCAATTGATTCGTATTGTACCAAAAGGTACGCATCGTTTTGGTTATTGGGTATGGTTAGATCAACAAAGTGGCCTACTATTAAAGTTAGCAATTATTACGCGTAAAGGGCAATTGCTTGAGCAAACACAATTTACCCACTTAGAAATTACCGATGATTTATCTGAATACTTAAAACAACTTCAGCTGACTGATTTACCTAAAGTTATTGGTGTTTTGACTAAGCAAGAAGAACACGAATTGGCATGGCAAGTTAGTTGGTTGCCGGATGGTTTCAAACGAATCAAATCTAATAAACACAGAATTAACACGAGTAAACAAGCGGTAGAGTTTATGTTATTTAATGATGGATTAGTTAATTTATCTGTTTATGTTAATCCTAGTAAGAATAAGCAAAGAGCAATTGAGTTTGCTTATGACGGAGCAACCTTAGTTTTAAACCAAATAACTAACAATGTAGAAGTGAGCGTTGTCGGTAAAATTCCAGCTGCAACGGCTAAAAAAATTGCTAGTTCTGTGCGCTTTATTCGTGGTGTTGGAACACCTTAATAGCTTATTTTTTAAAAGGTTGAGTACTGAAATGTTGATTGTAGAGATATAATGGAAGAGTTAGCTGAAGTTATTGCCATTGAAAATGGAATAATTAGTGTAGTTAGTCAAATTAAGTCTAGCTGTAATAGTTGTTCTCAAGTATCAACATGTGCAAGTGGTCAAATAGCTAAAGCTATTCCTCAGAAAAAACTATCATTTACTTTGCCAGTATCGTCGCTATTAACTAAGCAACCGATTCAGGTTGGGGACTGTGTAGTATTAACGTTACCTGAGGTGGATGTATTACAAAGTGCCTGGCAAGTTTATTTACTTCCGGTTATAGGGCTTTTATCTTTTTCAGCGCTCGGGCAGTGGTTAAAAATGCAAGGGATGTTGAGTCATGAATTATTGGCATTAGGCATTGGCCTTACGGGTGGTTATTTAGGTTACCGTTTTGCAAAGCACTTACAAAGCCATCCTGAGCATCAGCGAAAACTACAGCCAAAAATATTACGGGTAATAGCTAAGCCACTTGTTATCAATGTTAAATAGATTGACTAAAATCCTGAACAAAAGATAGCCCCAGCGTGCTAAATTCGTTAAAATCACGCCACTCTTGAATTTAAAGCTTTTTGCCTGAACTTCCATTTATGAAAAACATTCGAAATTTCTCCATTATTGCCCATATTGACCATGGTAAATCAACACTCTCTGATCGTCTAATTCAGCACTGCGGAGGCTTGCAAAAACGTGAGATGGAAGCACAAGTTCTTGATTCAATGGATATTGAAAGAGAGCGTGGTATTACCATCAAAGCACAAAGTGTTACTTTGGATTATAAAGCAAAAAATGGCGAAACATATCAGCTTAACTTTATCGATACTCCAGGCCATGTTGACTTTTCATATGAAGTTTCTCGTTCACTAGCGTCTTGTGAAGGTGCTTTACTTGTTGTAGATGCAGGACAAGGGGTTGAAGCACAAACGGTTGCTAATTGTTATACCGCAATTGAAATGGATTTAGAAGTAATCCCAATCCTTAACAAAATTGATCTACCGCAAGCAGATCCAGAGAGGGTCTGTGAGGAAATAGAACATATTATTGGTATTGATGCTACAGACGCAGTTACTTGTTCGGCAAAAACTGGTGTTGGTATCGAAGATGTTTTAGAAACCATTGTAGGAAATATTCCGGCTCCTATAGGAAGTTACGATGCGCCATTACAAGCACTTATCGTTGATTCATGGTTTGATAACTATCAAGGTGTTGTTTCTTTAGTTCGTGTCATGAATGGTGTAGTGAAAAAAGGCGACAAAATGTTGGTGATGTCTACGGGGCAAGTTCATCAAATAGATAGCGTTGGTATTTTCACCCCTAAGCAAACAGAAACCGGTATTTTACGTGCAGGTGAAGTTGGTTATATTATCGCGGGAATTAAAGAAATTCACGGTGCACCGGTGGGTGACACGATAACGATACATAAAAAAGAAACAGATACAGCCTTAGCAGGCTTTCAAAAAGCACAGCCGCAAGTTTATGCGGGTATTTTTCCGATTAGTTCAGACGATTATGAAAACTTCCGTGATGCGTTAAATAAATTAAGTTTAAACGATGCCTCGTTATTTTTTGAGCCTGAAAATTCCTCTGCATTAGGTTTTGGTTTCCGTATAGGTTTCCTTGGCATGTTGCATATGGAAATTATACAAGAGCGTTTAGCGCGTGAATATGATCTAGATTTAATCACTACAGCACCAACAGTAAATTATGAAATATCCTGTACTAATGGTGATTTATTATCGATTGATAATCCTGCTGATTTGCCGGCGGTTAATAATATTGATGAAATTCGAGAGCCGATAGTACAAGCAAATATTTTGGTGCCACAAGAATATTTGGGTAACGTAATTACCCTATGTATTGAAAAACGTGGTGTGCAAAAAGACATGATTTATCATGGTAACCAAGTTGCTGTTACTTATGAGCTACCGATGGCCGAAGTGGTTATGGATTTTTTTGATAAACTAAAATCTACTAGCCGTGGTTATGCTTCTCTTGATTATAATTTTATCCGCTTTGAACCTGCTGACATGGTTCGAGTTGATGTCATGATTAATGGTGATCGAGTAGACGCATTGGCGATGATTACTCACAGAGCTAATTCAGCAGCGCGTGGTCGATTGTTAGTTGATAAACTTAAAGAATTAATTCATCGTCAAATGTTTGATATTGCCATTCAAGCAGCAATTGGTAATAACGTTATTGCTCGAACTACCGTGAAACAAATGCGTAAAAACGTTACTGCAAAATGTTACGGTGGTGATATTAGTCGAAAGAAAAAATTATTACAAAAGCAAAAAGACGGTAAAAAGCGAATGAAGCAAGTAGGTAATGTTGAAGTACCTCAAGAAGCGTTTTTAGCGGTACTTAAGCTAGATAATTAAAACTAAATTACTAAAAGCTAGAATACTAAAGCTAGATAACTAAAGCTAGATTACTAAAGCAATAAAGTTATCTAGCTAAATAAAAGTTAGATTATTAAAAAGTACTATTCACTTACCGTCATCCTCATGGTGTTTTAATTGAGGATCTCAATAATAATGCATAAAACCATGTATAAGAAAGTTGCTCAATGACACTTCTTGCAGGGTTAAATGAATAGATACTATAGACAAAACTATTTTACCTATTTTTAAGATGTTACTTAAAGGATCTCCATGGCAGTTTATTTTTCAATCATTTTAGTGGCAATTACTGTGTTAACAGGCATTGTATGGTTTGCTGATAAGTTTTATTTAGCGCCACAACGAAAACTTAAAGCTATTGCTGCTCAAACAGCAGCCAAAGAGCAAAGTGGTGTTGAATTAACTTCACAAACCATGGCAACTTTAATACAACCTTCTGCATTAGTTGATACATCGGTGCAAGTATTTCCTGTTATTGCGTTTGTGCTGATTTTACGTTCATTCTTATATGAACCGTTTCAGATACCTTCTGGCTCTATGATGCCTACTTTACTTGATGGTGACTTTATTTTAGTCAATAAATTCAACTATGGTTTAAAAGATCCCGTAACTCGCACTAAATTTTTTGATGTCGGTTTGCCTGAACGTGGTGATGCAGTGGTGTTTAAATATCCTCGTGATCCTCGTATCGATTATATTAAACGAGTGATTGGTTTACCGGGCGATCGTATTATTTATCGTAATAAATCACTTTATATTAAAGTCGCATGCACAGTCTCTGATGAAAAGTGTCCTGAATTTGTACAAGTAATTAATAGCTTCACTAATAAATACCAAGGACCAAATGCAGAAAAAGGTTTAAATCAATTTGCAGCAATAATGTTAAATAAAACACATAATATTTTAAATGATCAATATAGCATACCAAGAACGAATCATTATTTTAAACAAGCGGGTACTGCTCCAGATGAGTTTTTAGTCCCAGCAGGTCATTATTTTGTGATGGGTGATAATCGAGATAATTCTTTAGATGGCCGTTTTTGGGGCTTTGTGCCAGAGGAGAATTTAGTCGGTCAAGCGGTGGCTATTTGGATGAGTTTTGACTTTGAACGTGATGAAGATAGCTTTCTACCACATTGGGTTCCAACGAATATTCGTTTTGAGCGTATTGGTGCAATTAATTAATGTCGTATCACTTTAAAGAAACTAATAATCAAGCATTAACTAAACTTTCTAAAAAAATTGGTTATACTTTTAACGACCCAAGTTTACTTATTCAAGCATTAACGCACCGCAGTGCTAAAGGCAAGCATAATGAACGATTAGAGTTTTTAGGAGATTCCATTTTAGGTTTTGTTATTGCCGAAGTGCTTTTTGAGCAGTTTCCTAAGCATGATGAAGGTGATTTAACGCGTATGCGATCTAGTCTAGTTAAAGGCGTTACCTTAGCTGAACTTGGTCGTGATTTTAATTTAGGCGAACACCTCATTTTGGGGCCTGGTGAATTAAAAAGTGGTGGCCATAGACGTGAATCAATTCTAGAAGATGCGATTGAAGCTATTATGGGCGCCGTTTATTTGGATTCAGATATTACTCGTTGTAAAGCCTTAATTCTTTCATGGTTTGCCCAACGTTTAAGTGAAATTAAGCCAGGAAATGAACAAAAAGATCCAAAAACTCGCTTACAAGAATACTTACAAGGTAGAAAAATAGCATTACCTGTCTATGACATTATTGCTACCAGTGGTCAGTCACATAACCAACAGTTTGTCGTACGCTGTTTAACTGAGGTTATAGATAAAGAAGTGATTGCTAAAGGTACGAGCAGACGAAAGGCTGAACAAGCTGCAGCTCAGCAAGTGTTAGGGTTGTTAGAATCTACCAAAGTAAAAGACAAAGCCGCTAAATTAAAGCAGACCCAAACAAAGAAAGTAAAAAGGCCAATAGCATATGACTAACTCGATCTCTCCACCTACCCAAGCGGGCTTAATTGCTATCGTTGGCCGACCTAACGTTGGAAAATCTACTTTACTTAATGCATTGCTTGGACAAAAAATTAGTATAACTTCGCGTAAGCCTCAAACAACACGCCATCGTATTTTAGGTATTTTAACTGAGGGGTATCAACAAGCTATTTTGGTTGATACCCCTGGTTTACATTCAGAAGAAAAACGTGCGATTAATCGGTTGATGAATCGTGCAGCGAGTAGCTCAATTGCTGAAGTTGAGTTAGTTTTGTTTTTAGTTGAGGGTACTCATTGGACACCGAATGACGAATTGGTGTTGAATAAAATTAAAAGCAGTGGCTCTTCTTGTATTTTAGTTGTTAATAAAATAGACAATATTAGCGAAAAAGATGACTTGTTACCACATTTACAAAAATTAGGTGCTATGCATGATTTTAAAGACATAGTGCCTATAACTGCCAGTAAGGGACACGGCGTTGATACAATTCGTAAACTTTGTTTAGCATCCTTACCCGAAGGAGACTTTTGGTTCCCTGAAGATCATATAACAGATCGTTCTAGTCGCTTTATGGCCTCAGAAATTATTCGTGAAAAATTGATCCGTTTTACCGGTGATGAGTTACCTTACTCTACTACGGTAGAAATTGAACAATTTAAAATGGACAACAAAGGTATTATCCATATAAATGCATTAATTTTAGTTGAACGTGATAGTCAAAAACGTATGGTGATTGGCAATAAAGGTGAACGTTTGAAAACTATAGGCCTAGAAGCAAGGCGTGACATGGAAAGCTTGTTTGAGAGTCAAGTGTTTTTAGAAACCTGGGTAAAAGTTAAATCAGGTTGGGCTGATGACGAACGTGCTCTGAGAAGCTTGGGTTATGGCGATGACTATTCAGGCTAATTAAGTCTACATTTTGATTTTTAGTTTTTAAGTGTAATTTGTGAATGCTACGTTATTAATTAGGCAATGAAATGGGTGAACAAAAAGCCTTTGTTTTACATGTTCGCCCCTATCATGAGAATCAACTATTAGTTGAGTTGTTAACCGAACATGAAGGTAAAGTCTCTGCACTTGTTTACGTTGGCCAATCTAAACGGTCAATAAAAAAAGCATTACTGCAGCCATTTTTACCGTTAAATATAACCTTTAAAGCAAATAGTAAGCAAAATAGCAGCTTAAGAATGCTTACGCATGTTGAAGCAAATTCAAAATCATACGTATTAATTAAAAATAGTCTTTATAGTGCTTTTTACCTTAATGAATTGCTAGTACGTTTGCTAACGGTTGATATTATTTGTGAAACGCTTTTTTACCAATATCAATCTACTATTGCTGCACTCGCGCAGGGTTTAGCAATTGCTCCACAATTAAGAAAATTCGAATTAAGTTTGTTAGATGAGCTAGGGCTGTCGCTAGACTTTACCCCAGTATTTGAAGAAAATGGTGAACAGGTTGCTGGATTTTACTATATAGCAGAGCAAGGCTTTATTCCCGCCTACCATTATGCGATTTAAAACATCACAACACCTTGGTTTAGTACCTTGCATTTACAAGCAATAGCGGGGCAGAATTATGATAAAAATAAACTTGAATTACAGGGCGTAGAGCAAACGTTTAAACTGTTAATGCGGAATATTTTTCATCATCTACTTGAGGGTAAGCCACTAAATAGTCGTAAGTTATTTGTAAAGAAAAAATATAATGTTGAGTAGAGAGTGGTTGTTAACAAACTAAATAGATAATTTAATAAAATTAGAGAATAAAAAATGAAGGATATACTTTTAGGTATTAATGTTGATCATATCGCGACACTACGCCAAGCACGGGGAACTAATTATCCTGATCCAGTTTATGCGGCAAGTGTTGCAGAGCATGCTGGTGCAGATGGTATTACTGTACATTTACGAGAAGATAGACGACATATTCAAGATAGAGATATTCATGTATTAAAGCAGACATTACACACCCGTATGAATTTTGAGATGGCAGTAACGGATGAAATGGTTAGTATTGCTTGTGAAGTTAAACCTGCTTTTTGTTGTTTGGTACCAGAAAAACGTGAAGAGTTAACCACCGAAGGTGGTTTAGATGTCATTGGTCAATTGACTAAAGTTACCGATGCCGTGGGGAAACTAACCGCTGTTGGTATTGAAGTGAGTTTATTTATTGATGCGGATATAGCGCAAATAGATGCGGCATTAGCGAGTAAAGCACCTTATATAGAAATTCACACGGGGCATTATGCTGATGCTGACTGTGAGGTGACACAACAAGCTGAATTAGTACGTTTAATTGAAGGAATTAAATATGCTCATAGTCTCGGTTTAAAAGTGAATGCTGGACATGGCTTAAACTACTTTAATGTTAAACCGATTGCTGCCATTGAAGAAATTATTGAGTTAAATATTGGCCATGCCATTATTGCTCGTGCGGTGATTGATGGTTTAGACAAAGCCGTGCGTGATATGAAAAAGTTGATGTTAGAAGCGAGAAGTTAACTACAGGTATTTCATAGCGCTTAAATTTTGAATCTAAGCCGCCTGATACAATAGGTTTTACTTATTTTTTTGTGCTAAAGTTAAAGATGAATACTCACGGTATCTAAATTGTCTGTGCCCGTAGTTTAGTTTGGCTTTAGTACCTATGTAAAAATAAGGAGTTATTTATGCAAGCACAAATTAAGCCTATTTTAGAAAGGCGTCAAACATCACCTGAGCTTTCTACATGGTGGGAAAAATTAACACTAGCGCAAAAATTCTCTGCCAGTAGTTTAGGTAAGTTTGGTTATGAGTTAAATTTTGTTCGTATAGAGAAAGGGCAAAGTCTAGCTGTATTATCTTGTGATTCAGGCCTTGCAATTATAAATCAAGAGGGAGATATTAATACCTCCCCTGAGATACATATTCGAGATTAATAACAACTCCGTTAGTTAATCTATACCTGTTACTAATCAATGTTACTAATCAATGTTACTAATCAATGTT
>Ga0105358_10000166_pt1 | contig 29138 bp, 28 predicted proteins | sample GOMGulsemesocosm_5_FD_83509 | JGI IMG/M metagenome (GOLD analysis project Ga0105358, IMG submission 83509) | Methane-oxidizing microbial communities from mesocosms in the Gulf of Mexico - GOM15C Gulf of Mexico | ecosystem: Environmental > Aquatic > Marine > Cold seeps | place: Gulf of Mexico... | reverse complement strand
TATTGATATTCTTGAAGATATTGATTACGATACTTCTGACATTAAAAAAAGACTTAAAGAAAATTTAGATATAAACACATATAAAATATTAGAAAAATATTTAAACGAAAACAATTATTTAAAAACAATTTGGAGTTATAATGACTAAAGAAAATGAGACAATAGAAGAGAAAGAAAAAAATATTTCTTTTTGGGCTCAAGTAAAAGAAGACTTTACTGTTCCTAAGCAAAATGATCCTGCACTAGATTCGACACTTGAACTATTTTTTAGCTACCCGGGTGTTTGGGCAATTATCAACCATAGAATTACTAATAAATTATATGTAAGCGGTTGGAAGAAAACAGCGAGGGTTTTAGGTGGATTATCTTCATTACTTACTAAAACAGATATTCATCCAGCAGCAACAATAGGTAGAAGAGTATTTATTGACCATGCAATTGGTGTTGTAATTGGTGCAACTACTATAATAGAAGATGATGTACTTATTTATCAAGGTGTAACTCTTGGTGGAGTTAGTTTAGATAAAGGTAAACGACATCCAACTGTAAAATCAAATGCAGTTATAGGAAGTGGGGCAAAAGTTTTAGGAAATATCACTATTGGAAAAAATTCTAAAGTTGGAGCAAACTCAGTTGTAGTGTGTGATGTTCCAAAAAACTCAACAGCTGTTGGTGTTCCTGCAAAAATTTTAAAAAGAGATAATAAAGACAGCAAGTTTACACATGATGATTTACCAGATATTAATAAAGAAATGTTCAAATACTTAATTGAAAGAATTCATGTTTTAGAAACTGCAGTTAAAGAAGAAGATGGGATTGATGTAAGTAAAAAAGATAAAAAACTTGAAGAAGACTACGATAAATTCATTAATGCAATGAATTCAATTAAAAAGAAATAATAAATATGTATGATTTAGCTGCTTTTGGAATTGTTACTGGTTTTATATCAGGATTCTTTGGTATTGGTGGAGGTATGATTTTAGTACCTATGCTTTTACTCTCAGGGTTTGTAATGAAAGAAGCAGTTGCTATTTCTATTATGCAAATGGTATTTTCATCAATATATGGCTCATTTTTAAACTCAAAAAAAGTTACCAATGTTCTAAAAGATGGAATTATAATAGGTATTGGTGGATTTGTAGGTGGTCTTCAAAGTGGATATATCGTAACAAATGTATCTAATGAAACTCTTCAATATCTATTTATCTTAATTTTATTTTACTCAGTTATAAAAATATTTATAACACCTGCTGAACATGATTGTGACCAAAAATCAAAAAACAAACTTACTCTATTTATTATTGGTTTTTTCACAGGTATAATTGCAATGAGTATCGGAGTTGGTGGCTCAGTAATACTAACACCTATTTTAATAGGTTTTTTAAAATATGATTTAAAAGCAGCCACGGCACTTGGACTATTCTTTGTAATGTTTTCATCTCTTGCTGGATTTACTTCTTTATCATTAAGTGGCCACATGCTATATACAGAAGGAGCTATTATTGGTATTTCTTCTTTAATAGGTGTTTATTTTGGAATAATGCTTAAAAATAAAGTCCATTCAAATTCATATAAAAAATATATCTTAGTTTTAAATACTCTTATTTTAGTAACTATGATTTATAAAACATTTTAAATATACTTAATAATTAGGAGTTAATTGTATTTGTAATCATTTTGTAATTAAAACTATATATAATTTCAATACAGACATTAATTTAAAAAGAAAAGATTACGCGAACAGTCTTTTTCATTTTACTTTCAAATACTACTGCAATTGTATTTGAAACCTTGTCTTTATTCTAAAACATCTTTTAATAAATATTCTAACACCCCACCATTTTTATAATACTCTATTTCCATATTACTATCTAATTTAGAGTGTAAGGTTATAAGCCTAGTTTCATTATCTTTGAAAATTTGAATATCAATTTTATCATTTACTCTTAATCTGTCCATTTGAATATTTATAATTTCATCACCCTTTAGTTTTAAAGATTCTATATCATCATCAATAAATTCTAAGGGTAATATTCCAAGTCGAACAAGATCATTTTTATATTTTTTAGAAAAAGATTTTGCCACAATAACTTCAACACCTAAAAGTTTCAACCCTTTTACTGCCCAGTCATTTATATCTCCAATTCCAAATCTATTACCAGCAAAGATTATTAGAGGGGTATTACTTTCTTTCATTTTAAGAGAAAAATCATATATTGACATTATTTCACTTGTTTGAAAATCTTTTGTATAACCACCCTCTTTTGGACTTACTATTTTATTTTGTAACTTACTATTAGATAAAACTGACTTTATCATTACAATAGAGTTTGCATATCTATTTTCAAAAGAATCAAATTCATCTGGTCTTAATCCTTTTGATTGAAGGAATAAAGCAGTTGGTGAATATGGGGCTACTTTTCCTAATGGTGAAATTTCCTCCGTACTTATATTATCATCAAGTAAGGCCAGTATTCTTGTATTTTCAATGTCAATAATATCTCTATTCATTGGCTTAAAAATATTTGTTTTACTTATATAAGTAGAATTCTCATCCCAGATATAGTTATCTGTGTTTTCATAGGCTAAGTCATGCCAATAACTATTACCATCAAAGATATCTTCATATAAGTCTTTATAAATAGAATAATCGAGTTTTTCTAAATATTCATTAACTTCATTCATACTTGGCCAAATATCACTTAAGTAAATATCTTGATTAATACTTTCTTTTGTTATGTCAAAATTCATATTACCTTTCAAGCAATATGCAATTAACAATGCAGGAGAAAATATCCATTTAGATTTTGGAAGTTTATTATTTTGAATTTCATGAATATCATTTGAGAAAGAAATAAATGATACATCTAAATTAAACTTTTCAATATCTAAAGAGATACTCTCCATTAAAGATATTTCTTCTTTTTCAACAATTTTAAAACTTAGTTTTTCTAAATATTTAAGTAAATCGAGTTTTTTTAAAAATTGCTTTTGTACTAATGAATCAAAGGTTAGATATCTAGAAATATTTTTATTTATATTTATACCAAGTTCACAAGCTTTTTTTGCAACTAATGAAGCTTGTATTAATAACGAAGGGTTTGTTGTATTTGAGCAAATATCAATAAGAGCTAGAACGATATCATTGTCTTCTACAAAATTTCCTTTTTTAAAGCTTTTTAATTTACTTGCTAAGTCATTTACATAGAACTCTTCTTCTACTCTTTTTAAAGCAATTCCAATAGCTTTAACTAAAGATAAATCTAACTCTAAAGTCTCTTCATATTCCATTATGTTATTTGATAAGTATAAACCTTGCTTCTTATAATATGTTTTGATAAGTGATGCATTTACACCTCTTGTTTGTTCAATGAAGAAAATAGTATTATTATCTACAGGGAAATATCCACATATTCCTTTACATTGTGAAACTAAGTTTGATAATATTGTTCTATCTTCTACTGATATATTTTTTAAGCCTTCTCCATAAAATTCTACAATCTTTCCATTTATTTTATTATCTATTAATATATTTTTTAATGTTAATACCACATCGTTAAAACTTGTACCTTGTCCTAGCGAACCTTTAATTTCAATACCAATAGTTTTTGGTAATTCTAAAGAAATTGAAGAATCAAGCATAACAGATTGTATTTCAATTCTACCAATACTTAAAGCAAGTACCCCAAGGGAGTTAATCATAGTACTGTGTAAATCAGTACCAACTATTGATTCAGGGAAAATAATAGCTTTATCATCAAGTTGCTTTAATGAAATCATTGTTGATAGATATTCTAAATTTACTTGTTTTAAAGTATTACTATTTGGAGGAATAATAGATACATTTTCAAATGTATTACCAACATATTTTAAAAAAGTATATCTTTCTTTATTTTTTTGTTCATTTTTATCTATATTATCAACTACAACATCTATCATCATTTGTGGTTTTACTGATATTAGACCATCGCTTTTATTTTTAATATTTTCATTAATAGAAACAAAATCAACTAGTGTTGAAACAGCATTAAATTCATTCATAATAATTCTATTTGCATAAAATTTAATTTGTTTTAAATGATTTCGATTAATAAAGATATTTATAATATCATTAACATCATTTTCTTCCGCATTTCTAATATTTGATTCTAATAATATTTTTAAAGCATATGGTAAGTTTTGTAGTTTAGGATGATACTCAAATACTTTTCCTAAATCACAATAATAATAAGTTTTTTTATTAAATTCAAAGCTATTTATAAATCTATTCAAAGTTCATCTTTCTCTTATTTTTATTAGTTAAAAAGTATCTAAATTTACTTTAATAATTAATTATAAATAATTAAAACTTTATAATCAAATATTAACTTTATAATTTGTAAAAAAGCATAGGAAATTTAACCAATAATTAGATAAGAGTATAATATAATATTAGCTTCAAAATTTAAAGGCTAATATAATTATGACTGATACTATAAAAATTTTTAATGCTAAAGAAAACAACTTAAAAAATATTAATTTAGAAATACCAAAAAACAAACTTATTGTATTTACAGGGCTCTCAGGTTCTGGAAAATCTACTCTTGCATTTGATACACTTTATGCAGAAGGACAAAGAAGATATATAGAATCACTGTCTGCTTATGCTAGACAATTTTTAGATAAAGTAGGAAAACCTGATGTTGAAAGAATTGAAGGATTAACTCCGGCAATTGCAATTGATCAAAAAACAACTTCAAAAAATCCACGTTCAACTGTTGGAACAATTACAGAAGTTTATGATTACTTAAGACTTTTATATGCAAGAATTGGAAAACAACACTGTCATAAGTGTTCCAAACCTATTTCTCAAATGAGTGTATCTGATGTAATTTCACAAGTATTAACACTTCCTAAAAATTCTAAAATTGTAATATTAGCACCTCTTATAAATAGAAAAAAAGGTACTTTTGCAGACTTACTTGAATCTTTAAGAGGTAAAGGTTATGTAAGAGCTATGATTGATGGAGTTATGGTTAGACTTGATGAAGAAATAGAACTTGGTAAGTCAAAAATGCATACAATTAAAGTCGTAATTGATAGAGTTGTTGTAAAAGAAGAGAATAAAGAAAGAATTGCACAAGATGTTGAAAAAGGCTTAAAAGAGAGTTTTGGTGAACTTGAAATTGAAGTACTAAACCATGAAGAAGTTGGAATTGAAAAACATATTCATTATTCTGAACATATGGCATGTTTTGATTGTAAAATTTCTTTTGAACCTTTAGAACCTTTATCCTTTTCTTTTAATTCACCAAAAGGTGCTTGTAGCTCTTGTGATGGATTAGGTATTAGATATGCACTAGATATGAAAAAAGTAATAAATGAAGAACTTCCAATTGAAGAAGGAGCGGTTAGAGTAATCTACGGTTTTAACAAAGGTTTTTACTTTAAAATGCTTACTGCTTTTTGTGAAGCATCAGAAATTGATATGACAATTCCATTTAAAGAATTAGAAGAATATCAAAGAAAATCTATTTTACATGGTGGAATAGAAGAAGCAAAATTTGTATGGAAAAAACATAGCCTTAAAAGAAAATGGGAAGGTGTTGTAAAAATTGCCTATGACATGATAAAAGATGAAAAAGAGATGGCAGAATACATGACAGAAAAATCATGTGATGATTGTAATGGAAATAGATTAAAACCATCATCGCAAAGTGTTTATGTAGCAGGTAAAACAATCTCAGATATTTTAAATGTTCCAATTGAAGATTCACATAAGTTCTTTCAAGATCATGAAAATTTCAATTATCTATCTGATCAAAATAAACTGATTGCTAAACCTATATTAAAAGAAGTACAAGAAAGAGTTTATTTTCTTTACGATGTTGGTCTAGGGTATATTACACTAGGACGTGATGCTAGAACAATTTCAGGTGGAGAAGCTCAAAGAATTAGAGTTGCTTCTCAAATTGGTTCAGGACTTACGGGTGTTATGTATGTTCTTGATGAACCATCGATTGGATTACATGAAAGAGATACAAACAAACTAATTAAAACTCTTCGAGCTTTACAAGAAAAAGGTAATACTGTAATTGTAGTTGAGCATGATAAAGAGACTATTGAAGCAGCTGATTATATTGTTGATATTGGGCCATTTGCTGGTAAATTTGGTGGAGAAATTGTATTTGATGGAACATTAGAACAAATGTATAAAGCAAAAACTCTTACTGCAAAATATTTAACTGGTGAAAAAGAAATTTCATATGTTCACAATCGTCCTCAAGAAGAGTTTATAAAAATAAAAAATGTAACTATTAATAATATAAAAGATTTAAGTCTTCAAATACCACTTAAAAACTTATGTGCAATTACGGGAGTTTCGGGAAGTGGGAAGTCTTCACTAATTCTACAAACACTTTTACCAGTTGCAAAAGAACTTTTAAATCATGCAAGAAAAGTAAAGAAAGTAGATGGTGTTGAAATTATTGGATTAGATAAACTTGATAAAGTTATCTATTTAGACCAATCTCCTATAGGAAGAACGCCCCGATCAAACCCAGCAACCTATACAGGTTTAATGGATGAATTAAGACTTTTATTTTCTAAAACTAAAGAAGCAGAAATTAGAGGCTATAAAATTGGTCGTTTCTCTTTCAATGTTAAAGGTGGGCGTTGTGAAAAATGTCAAGGGGAAGGTGAAATAAAAATTGAAATGCACTTCTTACCAGATATTATGGTTAAGTGTGATGATTGTCTTGGTAATAGGTATAATGCACAAACTTTAGAAATTTTATACAAAGGTAAAAGTATTTCAGATGTTCTTTATATGAGTGTTGATGAAGCAGTTGAATTCTTTGTTAAGATTCCAAAAATTCATGCAAAACTTCAAACACTTAGTGACGTGGGACTAGGATATATTACTTTAGGACAAAATGCAGTTACACTTTCAGGTGGAGAAGCACAAAGAATTAAGTTAAGTAAAGAGTTAAGTAAAAAAGATACTGGAAATACTTTATATATTTTAGATGAACCTACAACGGGTCTTCATTTTGCGGATGTTGATAGATTAACAAAAGTATTACATCATCTTGTTGATTTAGGAAACTCAGTTATTGTTATTGAACATAATTTAGATGTTGTTAAAAATTCTGATTGGGTTATTGATATGGGTCCTGAAGGTGGAAATAAAGGTGGATTACTTGTAGATGAAGGAACACCTGAACAAATAGCAGCAAATCATAAAAAATCTGGTTCACATACAGGTTATTACTTAAATAAAGAGATAAATTAATGTATGATAACACAAAGTTTACACAATCACTTGCTATAGATAGGTTTATTTACGCGGTTGAAAATAACTTCTTTGTTGAAGCACATGAACTATTAGAAGATGATTGGAATATGTATAAAAAAACTGGTGAGAAAAATAAAGCTTTAGTATTAAAAGGTTTAATTAATGGAGCTACGGCATTAGCCTTATATTTTGAAAAAAATAGACCAAGTGCTTATAAAAAAGTATGGCCAGTTTTTAACAAATACATGCCTTTATTAAATGAAGTTTCATTAGAGAATAAAAATAGATTTTATTATGCGAAAGAATTGTTAATTAAAAAAAATGATTTAATCATAAATTAATTTAAACCTATGTAATAATTAAAGCTTAAATGTAAAGGTTCAAACATATGAATAAACTCAAGATTATATTATTATTTTTAATATTTTTAAACTGCTTGACAGCAAATGAAGCATTAGATTATGTAAAACTTACTCCTAAAGAAGAAGCTTTTTTAAGAAATACAAAAATTAAAGTTATCACATCAAATTCATGGGCACCTATAAATATGTATAATGATAAAGATCAATTAGCTGGAATTGCAATTGATTTTTGGAATAAAATAAAAGCACATGCTAATATTAATTCAGAAATGATAACTGCTAAAGACTGGAATCATGTATTAGATTCTATAAAAAACAAAGAAGCAGATATTACAATTGGTACCTCTTATGATAAAAATAAACTAAATTATGCTAATTTTACAAGTTCATATATATCTTTTCCAATTGCCTTTGCAACATTATTTGATAAAAGATTTATTCCAAATGCATCATTTTTAGTAGGTAAAAAAGTTGCAGTTGGAGAAAATTATAGTTCTCATAATATTTTAAAAGAGCACTACCCTGAAATAGATTTTATATTAGTGAAAAATACAAAAGAAGCGCTAGAATTATTAAGTGCGGGAAAAGTAGAAGCAGCAGTTGATATCTTACCTACAATTGCTCATCTAATTTCTGTAAATGGTTATTATAATCTTAAAATATCAGGGACTAGTGAATATAAAGTTCATGTTTCCTTTATGATTAGAAAAGATTACAAAGAGTTAAAATCAATTATGAATAAGCATATTGCACTTTTAAGTCCAGAAGATAAGAATAGTATTATTAGAGAATGGCTTATTGTAAAATTTGATAAAACATTTGTGGGATATGAATACTTAGTTCAAATATTAATTTTAGTTTTACTCGTAATTTTATTTTACTCATTTAAACAAAAAGATTTAAGAAAGTATAATAAAAAACTAAAAAAACTTTCAATAACAGATGCATTAACTGATCTTCATAATAGAAGAAAATTAGATGAGTTATTAAATGAGTCAAAAAATAAAAAATATTCACTAATTCTTTTAGATATTGATCATTTTAAAGAAATAAACGATATTCATGGGCATCTAGAAGGAGATAAGGTTTTAATTGACATGTCAAAACTACTAAAGAATAGTCTTAATAAAAATGATGAAATTGGTAGATGGGGTGGAGAAGAATTTCTAATTATATGTAAAAACACTACAGAAAAAGAAGCTTATGTAATTGCATTAAGACTTAAAAGATTAATTGAAGAATATGATTTTAAAATAAGAAAAATTACTGCTTCATTTGGAGTTTCTGAAGCAAAGAAAAAATTAACTTTAAAAGATACTCTTGCAAATGCTGATAATGCATTATATAAAGCAAAAAGGCAAGGAAGAAATCAAGTAGTTATAGCTTCTAGTTTATAAAATTAAAAGGGATTAATTTAATCCCATTAAGTAAGATTTTAATCTCATCATATCTTCTGTAGGATATTGGTTCTCACTATTTCCTCTAATAGCTTTAACAAAAAAATCTTTTGACGAATCATTAAACCCAAAGTTCATATTTGTAAGTATTACTTCATGATAATCTTGGGTAATTTTACTTGTAGTTTTTTCAATATTTGGAACAGATTTAGTATTTAAAAACTCTTCTTTTTGAACCTCTTTTAGTTTAGTTTCTTGATCTACTTTAGAAGTTATATTGATTGGTTGAATTTGCTGTACTTGCAAAAGTTTATTATCACTAAACTGATTAATATTTGATATTAAACCATATTCCATAATAAGCTCCTTTCTTAAAAGCATTTATCTCTTATACAATTATACATTATTTTCAAATAATTATCAAAAAAAATTTAATTATTAAGTTTTTTTTGATATTATTAGCTATAAATTTTCGAAGACAAAGGAGTCTTTATTGGAATATAATTCCCAGGGGCCTGATTTAATTAAAAGTGAGAAAAAATGGACATTTTAATCTTACTATTTGTTGCTGTTGTAGGAGTATCATTTTTATGTTCTATCTTAGAATCTATTCTACTTTCTACAAACCTATCATATGTTTCTGTTCTTGAAAAGAAAAATAAAAAAGCAGGACAACTGCTTAAAAAGTTAAAAACTGACATAGACATTTCTATTGCTTCAATTCTAATTCTAAATACAATTGCTAATACTCTAGGGGCTACGGCTATTGGAGTTCAAGCACAAAATGTATTTGAAGGTGATAAAACTATTGTTATGACAGTTTCTATTGTTTTAACATTTATGATTTTATTTTTTGCAGAAATTATACCTAAAACGATTGGTGCGGTTTATTGGAAACAATTAGCCCCATATGCAGCAAGAATTATTAATTTATTTATATTTATTACATATCCAATTATTTTGATTACACAATTTGTAACAAAGAAAATTGGTTCAGATAACAGTGATACTATATCTAGAGAAGAGTTAATCCACTCTACATTATTAAGTGAAGAAGAAGGTGTTATTGGAGATCTAGAATCTGATATTATTGAAAATACACTTACTTTAAATAATATGAAAGTTAGAGATATTTTAACACCAAGATCTGTTATGTATTCAATAGATAAAAATACACCTATTAAGGATATTATAGAAGATAAAAGAACTTTTAAATTTTCGAGAGTTCCTGTTTATGACGAAACTATTGATAATATCATTGGTATTGTATTAACAAAGAAATTATTTAAGCAAGCTCTTATTGATAAAGATGTTGCAGTTGAAACAATAATGAAACCAGTAACACCTTTAAATGAAAATATCCCTGTATCAAAAGCATTAAACATGTTTATTCAAAAAAAAGAACATATGTTTGTTGTTTATGACTCTTATGATCAAACAGAAGGTATTGTTACACTTGAAGATTGTATTGAAACATTATTAGGTTTAGAAATCATGGATGAATCAGATACAACTGCTGATATGAGAGGGCTTGCTTTAAATAAAATGAAAGCAAAAAGAAGAGAAAGAGGAATATAAATGAGTTTAAAAAACACTATAATTAGTATTTTTACCGTAGTTGTTGTTGCACTAATGTTAAGTAGTAGCGGAGAAACAAAAGGTGCACACTGGGATTATGATGAAGACTTAGGACCTAAAGAATGGGCTAATCTTGATGAGAAATATAGAATGTGTGAAGATGGATTAAACCAATCACCAATTAATATTACTAATGTAATTCCAGCAAAGTTAAACCCTTTAACATTTGAAGGTGAAGCAAAAGCAACAACATTTGCAAATAATGGGCACACTGTACAAGTAAACTTTACAAGTGAAAATTCTTTAGCAATTGATAATGAAAAATACTATTTAAAACAAATTCACTTTCATACACCAAGTGAAAACCAAATTGATGGAAATTCATACCCAATGGAAGCTCATTTAGTTCATGCAAATAGTGCAGGAAGCTTAGCTGTTGTTGGTGTTATGTTTGAAATTTCTGAAGATAATGTAGTTTTAAATAAATTATTAAGAAACTTACCTGAAAATGAAGGTGATAAACATAGACTTAAATCTGAAGTTTTAGGATACGATATTTTACCATCAAATAAAGACTATTACAGATTTAATGGTTCTTTAACAACTCCTCCTTGTTCTGAAGGTGTTAAATGGTTTGTATTAAAAACACCAGTTGCAATATCAAAAAGTCAATTAGCTGACTTTGATGCCGTGATGCCAACAAATAATAGACCACTTCAAGATATTAACGCTAGAACTATTTTAGACTAAAACACTTCTAATATATACAGATTTTTTCTGTATATATTATCTCAAAAAGAATTTAATACACAATTTAATTACTATTATTATGTTACAATTATCTTAATTTACAAGTAAGGATTAAGTAATGAATATCTTAGAAACAAATGATATTACGTCTATGTTAACTAACTTTATTGATCAGGATAATGATGTTTCTGTTGTTGATGACTTAATCGTAATGGCAAATAAATTCTTTTAAATAAGAACTTTTTAAATTATTTTATAATAAAATAATTATAAATAAAAGCAAGGAAATAAAATGACTATCAATTTAAGAAAAAGTGAAGCTAAAGAACCATTCTCGTTTATTTACATAAATGCGGAAGGTAAAACAATTGTAAAGAGTGAAAATTATGCTCAAAAACCAAGTGCTAAAAATGGTATTGAATCAGTTAGAAAAAACTGTCAAGAAGATGCTAGATATGAATTAAAAGAATCTTCAAATGGAAAATTTTTCTTTAATATCAAATCGACAAATGGTCAAATTGTAGGAACAAGTGCTTTATTTCCCACTGAACAAGAAAGGTCAGCATCTATTACGGAACTTAAGGTAGATGCACCAAGTGCAGAAGTTTCTGAAGTATAAAAACCTCTGTTAAATAAACTATTATAAAAGAGTGGATGTCTAAGTTTAGGCATTCACTTTTTTTTGCTATAATATCCACAAATTACACTAGAAAAATTATAAAAGGTCTATTATGATTAGCACTATTGATTATGAAAAATTAAAGCTTTTTTATATTGGAAAAGAAAAGATTAATGAAGAAACTATAGTTCCTCTTGTATATAAAAACAAAGACTTAAGAACACATGCAGCCATTATTGGAATGACTGGAAGTGGTAAGACTGGACTTGGTATTTCATTACTAGAAGAAGCTGCTATTGATAATATACCTTCAATTATAATTGATCCAAAAGGTGATATGGGAAATTTACTTTTGACCTTCCCTGATCTTAAAGCTAATGATTTTAAACCATGGATTGAAGAACAAGATGCAATTAATAATGGAATTAATCTTGATGAACAAGCAGAGAAAACTGCAAGACTTTGGGAAAATGGAATCACAGGTGATTTTCAAAGTAAAGAAAGAATTCAAAAGTTAAAAGATTCTGCTGATTTTACTATTTATACACCTGGAAGTACAGCTGGTATTCCTATTTCAATTTTATCTTCATTTAAAGCGCCAGGAATTGAAATATTAGAAGATAATGATTTATTAAGTTCGCTTATTAATTCAACTGTATCATCACTCTTATCACTTGTAGATATAAATAGTGATTCATCTTCAAAACAGAATATTCTTTTATCTTCTATTTTTATGAATGCTTATACTCAGAGTAAAGACTTAACACTTGAAGAGTTAATATCTTTAATTGTAACTCCACCTTTCTCAAAAGTTGGAATTTTCAATTTAGAAACATTTTTTAAACAAGATGATAGATTAAAATTAGCGTTGAAATTAAATACAATTATTGCAAACCCATCTTTTAAGAACTGGATTACAGGTGAGGCTTTAGATATCTCAAACTTATTATATGATGAAAATGGAAAAGCAAAAGTATCAATTTTTTCAATTGCTCACTTAGATGATTCTCAAAGAATGTTTTTTGTTTCACATTTATTAAACCAAATGCTTACTTGGATGAGAAGACAAGAAGGAACATCTTCACTTAAAGCCCTACTTTATATGGATGAAATATTTGGATATTTTCCACCTTCAAAAAATCCACCTTCAAAACAACCAATGATTACACTTTTGAAACAAGCAAGATCATTTGGTCTAGGAGTTATACTCTCTACTCAAAATCCTGTTGATATTGATTATAAAGGTTTATCAAATATTGGAACTTGGTTTATAGGACGACTTCAAACAAAACAAGATAAAGAAAAAGTTATTGATGGATTAAGTTCTGCAGCTAATGGAAAAGTTGATAAAAAAGAGCTAATGAGTACAATATCAAATTTAGAAAAAAGAACATTTATTATGAAAAACATAAATGACGATAATATTAAAATATTTAAAACTAGATGGGTTTTATCATATTTAAAAGGTCCTATTTCAAAAGATGATATTAAAAAGCTTATGAGTGAGAAGATACTTGCGCTTAAAAATAAGATTGTTCTAAATCAAACAAATACATCTACTAAACAGAAAAAAGAAAAGAAGAGTAATACAAAAGAATATGCAAAACCTATTATTCCAAATAGTATTGAACAAAAGTATTCATATATGTCTCAAAGCGATGAATATTCTCTTCAACCTTATTTATTATGTTCAAATACAATTAACTTTTTTAATACAAGTAAAGAAATTGATAAAACAAAAGAATTAAAATATAAAATTTATTTAGATGAACACACTAATTATATTGACTTCCAAGAGCTTGAAAATATGGAAGGTTCTTCTTTTGAATCAAGAGCTAGAACAAATTCTATTCATTATGAATTACCAAGTTTTTTACAAAATGAGAGAGAGTTAAAACTAATTTCTAAAAACTTTAATAACTATATATATAGAAACAATAAATTAACACTATTTAAAAATAAAGACCTAAAAATTACATCAAAACAAGATGAATCATTAAATGATTTTAGAACAAGAGTACAAGACAGATTAAATGAAAATATAGACGAAGCAATAGAAAAACTTCAAGTTAAATTTGAAAAATCCAATACTTCACTAGAAAAAAAGCTAGATAAATTATATGTAAAACTAGAAAAAGAAAAAGACCAGGCTAGTTCAAAAACAACAAATACATTAATCTCAATAGGAACATCACTTCTTGGTGCTTTCTTTGGAAGTAAAGTCCTTTCAAAAACAAATATGGGAAAAGTAGCACGAAGTGCTAGAGGAGCATCAAGTATTTTAAAAGAAAGATCAGATGTTAAATTTGTAGAAGAAGATATTCTAAGTGTTAATGAAGATGTAGTCGAGTTACAAGAGAAATTAGAACTTCAAATAGAAGAAATAAATGAAGAGTTTTTAATATCAAATTATGAGATTGAAGAGTTTACATTAAGATTAAGAAGAAAAGATATTTATAATACAAAAATTGAAATTTTATGGGAAGAAATATAATGGCAAAAGATTTAAATGAGTTTTTAGAAGATTTTAAAAGTTTAAGTATGAGTACACTTGATGAAAAAAAAAATCCTTTTTCATCTTATGCACCCTTTATAAAAATAGAAGATAAGTATTATATTTACATATCTAAAATGGCAAAACATACAACAAATTTACAGAACAAAAATATTTGTAGTCTATTTTTTATTGAAGATGAAAGTAAATGTTCTAATATTTTCGCAAGAAAAAGAGTTATGGTTCAATGTAGCTCAAATATCATAGAACAAGATTCAAAAGAAGAAGTTGAATTATTAGAAAAATTTACAACAAAATTTGATAAAGGAATGATTTCAATGTTAAAAGGAATGAAAGATTTCCATGTATTTAAATTCACGCCATTTTATGGTGAAGCAGTTTTTGGATTTGGAAAGGCATATAATTTAGGTGGAAAAGATTTTTCTGAATTTATAGAACGAGAATCTACAAGTACAACATCACATGGACATGGACATGGAAGTAAAAACTAATATAAATGAAAATATCATACCATAGAAGAAAAAAAATTAAAACAAGGAGAATTGCTTTAAGAGATTTAATTAAGAATGGTATAGATAAACCAAAAGAGTTAGCAAAAGAGCTTAAAGTCACGATACCAACAATAAAAAGAGATTTAGAAGCACTTAAAACAATGAGAGAAAGTGATTTTGTATTTGAATCAAGATCAACTTCACAAGAGATATTAGATAAGAAAGATACTATTTTAAAAATGTTAGATGATGAAAACTATTATAATAACAAGGGAGAGTTAAATATTTCAAAGATAAGCTCTGAACTTAAGACTAGCAGAACAACTGTTCTATCTGTCTTAAATGGAGAGTAAACCTATATTCTATTTATTTGAATATATTTTTCCATCTCCAGAAATTAAAATAGCCATTCCTTTTGTATTTTCAAATTGAGAAAGAATAATTAACAATATCATCATTAAAGGAACTGCTAGAAACATACCAACAGTTCCCCACATAGTACCCCAAAGAACTAAAGATAAAATCACTACAAACTGAGAGATATTTAATTTATTACCCATTAGTCTTGGATATATGATATTTCCAATAATAAACTGAGTCATTGCTAGGCAAATAAATATAATTAGAACATCTGATAAGTCATTAAACTGAGCTAATGCAAATAATATTGGTATAACAACAGCTATTATACTTCCCAATGTAGGAATAAAGTTTAAAACAAAAGCTAAGAATCCCCAAAGAACTGCACCTTGTAATGAAAATATTTCGCATATTAAATATGTTAAAAAACCTGTACTCAAACTAATAATTATAGTTATTGAAATATACATTCTAATTGTTTTTGAAACACTAGATAATACTTCTTTTGCTTTTGCCCTATTTTCATAATTAGGAAAAAGTGCATTAATTTTCGCATTGAAAAATCTTTGATCTAAAAGTAAAAATAAAACATATAATAAAATTTGCATAATATTACTTACAATTGAACTAAATGCAGCTATAACTTTATTAATCAAAGAAGCAATGCTAAATTGTTCAAACACCTTTTCAAATTTATCTGAAAAATCAAAACCTGTTAATAAAGAGAGTTTTTCTATTAGACCATAAAATTTATCATCTAATTGAGCAATTGTTGAACTTAATTCAACCATACTCGAAGCTATAAAATTTCCAATTTGAAACATTGAAATAAGTATAATAATTAAAGATAATGGTATTGATAAAAACTCACCAAGATTTGAATTCATTAGAGGTAATCTTTTAATTTGATTAGCTAATGCATTTATTAGAAACCAAGTAAGAATTGCTATTGCAAGAGGTGTTAGAATATTACTTAAGCTAGAAAAAGCAAAAACAACTAAAGATAGAAAAGCAAAGAAATAAAACGCTTCTACAAAATTAGTGTTGTATGTTTTTACAGAAGAATTATTTTCTGTTACTATATTTTTTTTTAAATGGTCCATACTTTACCTTTTTAATTTATTAGTATAATAACAAATAGTTTATTTAAACTTCTCTTTCAGCAGTTTTTTGTACATCAGTTTTTAATAATTCTGCAATTTTAGCATCAACTATTTCTAAGCTTTTAGCTTGTGTTTTAACAGATATATCAGGAAGTTCTCCTCCAAAAAGTTTTTGAGCTTCTTCAAAACCTTGAACAAGACCTTTTCTACTTTCATAAAGAGACTCTAAGTTGTCACCTGTCATATTTAAAACAAAAGATGTAACTCTTGATGATGTAGCATCAATTCCAAAGAAGCCACCCTCTGATACTAGTGATTTAGCTTCTCCTTGAGTTAATTGGTCTAAAGCTTTTCCGTTATAACCAATTGACTCTAAAGACAATCCACTTTCAGTAGTTTTTCCACTAAAAAAGTTTACATAATCATCATTACCATTAACTAAATTTGTTAAAATTTGCTGAGCATTTGTATTACCCTGACTAGATTCAGCACTTTTAACTTTTAAATAATTCATAATACTATGAGTTGATATTGAAACATTAACAGCTGCATTATGAAGTTTACTCTCACTATGAGTATCAGTTGATTCAGTTTTATTTGAATTGGAATTTGATACTTGGGAATAAGCCTTTGTCATATTTTCATTGAATGCATTCAAATACTGATTTGTTTGATTGGGATTTATGTTATTCATAATTTATCCTTTATATCAACTATTATACTTATACAATTCTTAAAATTAGCTTTAAAATAATTTTTAAGATTATATGCAATTAAATATCTTTCTTTAAGTATAAAATACAATATAATTACAGTTTTTTATACTTATTAAAAAAAGTATTAATTTCACTTCTCATAGTGTTATGATAACCTTTAGAACTTGTGTATATATAAAACAGTGATTGAATCATAAAAAAGTAGTATGCATTAACATATCCAATATAAACGAAAACAATATCTGCAACAAAGAAACAAATGAAGGCATATGATCTAATTATATGTTTATGACTTGATAGTAAAAAACTTCCAATAATTGCAATAAAAGATGCAATAAAATCAATAACTAATATATTAAAATCAATATTCTTAATATTAGGAAAAATTGTGATTATTAAAATAATAATATAAATAAAAAGTATTATCCCTATAATATTTCTATCTCTTTTTTTATTATTAGTTAACTTATATATTCCAATAATAGCCGTAATAAAAAATAAAATCATTTGAATAATTACAGGAACTTTTCCATTTAATAAAAAGAAAGTAAGTAATGCAAGATTAGAAATAAAAAAACTAATAAAGCCAAAATATAAGGGTCTAGTATCTTCTTTACTACTTAAAGACATTAAATATGCACCAATAATAGAAAAAATTGCACCTACTGCTTCAAGTATTATCATATAATCTCACTTTATTAAATTTGTGCAATTATAATCATTTAATCAAAAATATTTATAAATATAATAAGTATTTGACTATAATTTCAAAAATTAATTTGAAAGTTCAATTTGCAAGATTTTAAAAATAGAGAAAAATGTTATAAATGTTATAGACCAAAGACTTCATGTATGTGTGCACATATTATTAAACCTTTGAAAACAAATACAAAATTTGTAATTTTAATGCATCCAAAAGAGTTTAAAAAAACAAAAAATGGAACTGGCCATTTAACAAATAATTCAATTGAAAATTGTGAACTTCATATAGGAATTGATTTTTCGAATAATGAAAGAATAAATACACTTATAAATAGTGAGGAATATGAAGCTTTTGTCTTATACCCAGATAATAATGCTATAAAATTAAATGAAGAAAAGCTTCCTTCTAAAAAAAATGCTTTAATTTTTATAATAGATTCTACATGGCCTTGTTCAAAAAAAATATTAAGACTTAGTAAAAATATATCAGATTTACGAAAAGTAAGTTTTACTCACGATAAATCATCAATATTTACTATTAAAACACAACCTAATGAGCATTGTTTATCAACAATAGAATCAACTCTTTGTGTACTCGAACAATTAAATAAACATCATACTGAGGATATTAATCAAACTTCCCTTGATCATTTTTTAAGCCCTTTTAAAAAAATGGTTGATTATCAGATCTCTTGCACAAATGAAGATAAAAAATATATAAGATTTAAAAAAAGCTCTTCTTATAAATAAATTTAATTCATATAATTATAAGTAAGAATTGCTTTTCCATCAAGTTTATTAAAAAGCCAAATTTTTTGTACAAACTTGTCTATTAAAATAATTCCAATATTGTCCCCCTTGGGAACAATATAAAGTTGTGGAATTTCAGAAGATTTTTTATAATGATAATTGAATCCTAATAATTTATTTTCTAAATCATATTCAGTTTCAAAATTACCTTTTTGATCAAATGTAATAAGTCCATTTTTTTTCCAATTTGAAGATAAAAAGGTATTATTTAAAGAATCATACGATAGAGAATTAATATGGTAATCATCAATATATTTTCTAATTGATTTCCAATATTCTGTTTGGGCATCAAAAATAAAAAATTTACCTTTCTTATTTACAATATAAACCATATCACTTAGATCATCATATGATATTCCCTTTGGAGAATCTATTTTTTTCAAAATAGGAATACCTTTTATTATTTCTTTTTTATCAGATACATTTACTATTTTTAAACCATTTTTAATTATTTCATAAATTTTTGTTTTATCGGGAGAAGAAACAACATTCTTTTTAATTTCTATTGATTTATCCTCAATATTAATAGGTCCTTCTAAATTAAAAGGAATGAATTTATAATCTTTTGAGATTAATTTAAATTCAAAATTAATTTTAGATTTTTTAGTAGATATATAATTTAATGATAGTTTTGGATTAAATTGAATATCTTTAATTTCTATTTTTTCATCTAAGATATCCTGTGCATAAAAATAATCTATATTTTCTTTTTGAGTTAATTTATTAATAAATTTTAATAAATTAACAAATTTAATATTTTCTGTATTTAAGTCTAAATCCATTACTTTTTTATATTTATAAATTTGTTTCTTTGATATTACCTTATTAGTATCAGCGTAAATAATAAGCTTGATATTAGTATTATCACCTGGATTAATATTCCATATAGTTTCATCTTTAGAATTAAGAATTAAAATGATATCTTTATTAGCTCTATTAATATCAATAGTTATTTCTTGATTACCCTCTTTATTTACATTTCCTGTTAATACAAAAACTTCACTTTCTTTTTTTAAAGAAAACTCAATAAAATCTTCTTTATCATCAACATTTTTTGCTGAGTAAGTTATACTATTTTGAGTATTAGAAATATTTAGCAAGTCATTTATACCTACTGTTTTTTCTAAATTCAAATTTATATAATAGAATGAAAATAAAATCAATAAAAACAACACTATCCAACCAAAAAACAACTTCATATAAATCCTAGTATTTTTTTTATATTATAACTTTTTTTCATAAGATTATTATTTATTATATAAAAAATTTATATATTCATTAAAAAATAAAAAGATATTTTTTATATAAAAAACTTTTACTATAAGTAAAGAAAGCCCTATTTATAATTTTTTATAATTATTAAAGATATTTTTGTTGTTTTTTCACTATAATAAGCTAAAAAATATAATTTGTCTGGAGATAAAACATATGTACAATTCAAAGTTTGTATTTACTATTTTATTTCTCTGTAGTACATTATTCTCTTCTACTGATATGAAGAGAGCTGAAATCAAAAAAGAAGTACCTACAAAGAAGTATAAAGAAGTAGAAAATATAGCCCCCACGGAAGAAGAATTATTTATTAATGATAGTAGAAAAACTATTGAAAAATTACTATCTTATAAAAAAATACCTAATTCTTTTCTATCTAAACCATCAATTAGAAACTATTACAAAAAATTCAATAATCAATTAATATGGAGTGATAAAGAGGGAATAAAAGATATTTCTATTTCATTATTAGAAATAATCAAAAATGATCCAGTATTAAAACCAAATATTAAAAAAGCATTTAATCTTAATAGAATATTAAAAGAATTAAATAATTTAGAAAAAACAAATGATAAATATATTGAAAGTATGATAAAAATTGATTTCATGCTAACAAGTATTTACGATAAATACATGAGATACTTGTCAAAAGGCTATATAAACTGGAAAGGTTTTAAAAAAGAGCTTAAAAAACTTGATGAAGAAGAAGAAATTCTTGCAGATTGGGAAAAATATAACGTAAAGAAGAATTCTACTGAACTATTAAAAAAAGCAATCATTCAAAATAACTTATCTATTGCATTTAATGAGGTAAATTATACTTATCCAAAGGCGAAAGAACTATCTAAAATAATTAAAAAGTTTGAAGACTTAGCTTTAGAAGGTGGATATATAAAACTTCCAAAGTTTAAAATACTAAGAGAAGGTGATAGAGCAAGCGTAGTAAAAGTATTAAGAGAAAGATTATTACAAAGTGATGACCTTAAAAAAAATACATGTGATATTCAAGAGGAAATAACACCAACTACAATCTCTCAGATTCAAAGGGATATTGAACCAACAGATAAAAATATACAACTAGTTGAAATATCCGAAATTGATGCTTGTGAAATATATGATGAAGACTTAAAAGAAGCTGTAATATCTTTTCAACAAAGCCATGGATTAAAAGATGATGGTATTGTAGGTTCAACAACAAGAAAATACTTAAACATTTCAGTTGAAAGTAAAATTGTCAAAATGAGACTAAACTTAGAAAGAATGAGATGGCTACCCAGAGCACTTGGTGATAAGTTTTTATTAGTAAATATTCCAGAATATAAATTAAAAATGTATGAAAATGATGAAGTAAAACTTGATATGAAAATTGTTGTAGGAACAAGAGAAAATCCAACTCCAATCTTTTCAAATGAAATGTCTTTTGTTGTTTTAAATCCATACTGGAGAATTCCTCCACGAATTGTAAAAAGAGAACTTATTCCTAAACTTATAAAAAACCCTAGTTACTTAAATGGTAAAGGAATTAAACTACATCAAAACTGGGATCATAACTCTACGGAATTTGATTTAAATACTATTGATTGGAGTTTATATGATGAAGATAGGGTTGCTACAACTAATATAACAACTACCATAATTGATGGTCAAGAAATACAAAGAGAAGAAACTGTTGAGCCTTTAAAAGGTCCTACAATGAGATTTATTCAAATACCTAGTGATAAGAATCCCTTAGGTAGAATGAAGTTTATGTTTCCAAATAAATATGCAGTTTATTTACATGATTCTCCTGCGAAAAAATATTTCGAATATAGGAAAAGAGCCTATTCTCATGGCTGTGTACGACTAGCAGAACCAAAAGAGTTATTAAAAGCAATTGCATTACAAGATGATAATTTAGATCTTGACAGAGCTAATGATATTTTAGAAGATATTGAAAAAAAACAAATTGGATTAAAGAGAAAAATCCCAGTACATATGGTATATTTAACATCTTGGGTTGATGAAAACAATAATATTCAATTTAGAGATGACGTTTATAAGTATGATAAAATTCAAAAAAGACTTATGTATAAATCAAATAAATATCTGTAAAATAAAAAGAGTTAAACTCTTTTTATTTAATTAAGTGTAAATTATCTTTTATATGATTAATATTTAATACATCTAATATATGATTAGAATTTAAAACTTTCATAAAAAACCTAACTTCAGCATTAGTAAAACCATCTAACTCTTTATCTTTAATAGAAACATCATTTTCTTGAAGTCTAATTCGTTTTAATTTACCATTTTCTTCTTTTACATAATAAACTAAATCAAGTTCTGTTTGATTAACTTTTTCAATAGTTACAATAATTCTATTTGTTCTAACTTTTAAATTAAACTCTGGATATAAAATTATAAAATCATCTTTTGAAATATAACCAATATACAGTTTTGTATAAATATCAAAGAATAATCTTAATTTTGCAGAAGAAAAAAACTTTAAATCAACTATAAATTTAGGATGAGATCTTGACTTATTTAGAATCCATTCTAAAGTTGGAAAATATTGAAACTTTTGATATTTTACACTATATGTTTCAATATATTTCTTATGTCTCTGCGCTGTTAAAGTTGTAATATTCTTTTTTGTTTTTTTAGCAAAGATAATCTTTTTAATTAAATCATTATCATCTAAATCTTTCGTAACCCATACGGTTGCATAGTCAGGAAAGTTTCGTAAGCCTATTGAACCTTCTGTTACTATAATTAGAGCTCTAATTGTTAAAGTAGGAAATATCATCTTTAAAAGTGCATATTTCTTTACAAGTCGTTTATTTAAACTAGCTGTCTTCTTAGATGTACTCATTTCCACAAAGTAAACTGAATCTTTAGTAAAGAATAATGCATCAAATTCACTAATATCTTTATATGCAGACTTATATACTATTTGTGCACTTCTATCAATTAATAGTCCACTTTTAATAAAAGTATTCTCTTTATCTTGATATGGACCTTTTAATACAAATCTAGTAATTAATTCTTCACTATATGCATATTGAAGCAAAAGTTCATAAACAACGTTTTCATAAACTTCACCTCTAAAACTACTATAAGAAGAGATATAAGCAGGGTCATCTTGTGAAATATTATTTCTGAATAATGACTTTAAACTTTTACTATCGTATGAATAATGAAATAGATTTTCTTCTAAATCATGTATATCTAATTTTTTTATTTTTTCTGTAATATTAAATTGTTGCAAAATTATTAAAGTAAATAAATACCTTTTTCCTTTATTTATAAGTAGAAGGATTATATCTAAATAAATATTAATCGAGTTTAATTTAGTGTATAATTTAAATAAATAATAATTTACATATAAAGGAAATAATATATGTCTAAGAATATTCTAATAACAGGTTGTAGCTCAGGATTAGGACTTGCTCTTACAAATTACTATTTAGACAAAAAATATAAAGTTTATGGAATTAGTAGAACTAAACCTGATATTAAAAATAAAAACTTTATATTCAACTCTTTTGATTTAGCTAAAACTTCATTAATAAAAATTCAACTAGATAATTTTATTACTTCAATAAAAGATATTGATACTGTATTTTTAAATGCAGGAATGCTAGGAGAAATAAAAGAAGTAAGTAAACTAGATATAGAAGAGATGCAAAAAGTTTATGAATTAAATGTATACTCAAATAAAGAGCTTCTAGATATATTAGCAAAGACAAATACTAAAAGTATAATTGCTTTATCTTCAGGAGCCTCAAAGAATGGAGCAAAAGGCTGGGCTTCCTATTCTTTATCAAAAACCGGTTTAAATATGTTAGTAAATATTTATGCAAAAGAGTTACTTAAGACTAAAATACTTGCCGTTGCTCCTGGAGTTATAGAAACACCTTTGACAGATTATATTCGGCATGAAATAGATGATGATATATTTACTTCGGCAAAAGTATTAAAAGCTGGAGTTATTCAAAAACCAATTGAAGCTGCTAAGAAATTAGATGATGTAATAAATAGAATAGATGAATTTGAATCAGGCTCTTTTATAGATGTTCGAGAAATTTAGATACCTAAATTTCTCATAAAATTACTTGCAATGATTGAACTTCTTTCTTTAAATTTATTTGCAATATCTTCAGTAAATAGTTTATCAACTGAAGTAAAGAATATTCTTAACCAAGTTTCAAAAGCTTCTTTATCTAATCCTGATATTTGCATATGTGGAGCAAAAGGTGAACTATTATACTCACCTCTCCCATGTGATATTGTATACCAAAAATTTGTAAGAAGAGTAATATGTTTTTGCCAGATATCTGACTTTAGATTATCTCCTAATTTTTCGATGAAAAATGGAGCTAATTTTTCATCTTTCAAAACTCTTGTATAAAAAGTAACTACTAATTTATTTAAATTCTCTTTTGTTATTTCATTTTCTAACATTTATATCCTTTTAATAATAGCTTATAATAAGCCTTCACCTAACATACCAATAATAAATCTAAAATTTACACCATACAACTAACTTTGTTCTTTTTGGCTTAAGTATAGGACTACACTTGCATAAATAGATAATTTATTCATTCCTTATGGTATTAATACAAAAGAAATTGCTGCTAGAATAACTCCTATAGCAAAAGCAATTAAAAAGTGAATAAACACTTCTTTCAAAAAAATAAGAAAGCAATCCCCTTATAAAATGGTGATCCCAGACTTCAGAAGTTAAGAAGCATTTTTGATTCCATCATAAAAGCAAGTCCAGAACCAGCTGTTCCTAAATTGCTTTTACATAAACACTCCATGTATATACAGAGCCAATACAAATATGAACACCCACTGCACTTAATGCCATTAGCCATCTATTTTTTCAATCAAAATAATTCCCCCAATTTTCTTAAATTAGACGAATTGTCTCAGAAAATATTTAGATTTGATTAAAAAAAGTGTTTATTTTTAAAGGAACTTGGGCTTTTTTTAAACTCTTCTACGCAAGCTTTACAAATACATGATTTCATTTTATTATCTTTAGGAACTAAAAGCTTTAATTCTTCTGGAATTTTCATCTTCATACACCAGCATAACGAGGGAGTTAAAACTCCACAATTACTATCCTTTTTACAAAAAGGACAATGTTTAGATTCAAAGATCAACATATTTTCCTTTTTTAAAAATTAAATTTTTTAAAGATTTTTCTTCATTATTTGAAGGAAAAGTTTTTAAATTATCTAATCTTTCTTCAAATTTAAAAGCTGGAGCAAACTCTTTAAATATATTTTTTATGAAATTAGTATCAAGTTCAGGAGCATTAAGTGCAGATAATACAATACATTCTTCATTTGCTAATTGATCAAGTCTTTTAATTATCTTTTCATAATCTTTACTTGCAGCAAAACTTCCTTTTTGAAAAGACGGTGGATCAATTATAATAATGTCATAAGGTCCTTGCTTTTTGATTCTATTCCATGATTTTAATATATTATAAGGCATAAACTGAATATTTAATGTATTTAAATTATTTAAGTGATGATTTGTTCTACCTATTGTTAAAGCACCTTTGGACATATCAACATTTACTACTTTTTTAGCCCCTCCTTTAGCTGCACAAAGAGAGAAAGCACAAGTATAAGAAAATAGATTTAATACATTTTTATCTTTAGAATTTTGTAAAATATATTTATGACCCACTTTCATATCAGGAAAAAATCCAATATTTTTATTTGAAAAATTAATTTTATAATTTATAGAGTTTTCAATTGCAATATTATCTTCTTTTAAAATTCCAGTTAAAACTTCACAAGGAGACTTATCTAAGTATCTTCGTTGTAATACTAAACTATCATGATTAGAAGTTTCCAAAATATTTTTAATTGCTTCTATTAATTCACACTCTTTTTCTTTTTCTATAGCTTCAAATAAAACAATAAATAAAATTTTATCAATTGAATCTACTGTTAAATAATTATAATCATCATAATAATTTCCCCTACCATGAAAGACTCTTTTAAATTCTTCATTTGTATCTTTAATATTTTGTATTATTAGATCTTTTAATTCTTCAATTTTCACTATTTATCCATTTTAAATTGTTCTATTTTTAATATTTCATATTCTAAAATATTTTCATTTATTCTAAACTCAAATTCATCATTTAACTCTTTTCTTAATAATACTTTACCTAAAGGAGATTTATTTGATATTTTATTTTCATTAGGATTTGTTTCATGTGTTCCTACAATTATAAATATCTTTTCTTTATTTTCATTAAAATCAAATACAGTAACTTGGGAACCAAAATTAACTTTCTTATGAGGAATTTTACTAATATCAATAACTTCACTATTATTTATAATTTTATTTAAGAACCTCAATCTTTTATCTAAATTTCTAATTTGTTCTTTTGCTGAAATATATTCAGCATTTTCACTCCTGTAACCATGTTGAGCAGCTATCTTTTTTTCTTTTACCCAATAAGGTTTCTCAATTTCTAGTAGATTTTTAAACTCTTTTACAATGCTGTCAAATCCAAAACTTGTGATTAATTCTTTTGCCATTTGATATTAAAGCACAAAAAGCCTATTACTTCTATTATTTATCTTTTAAAATATACTGTATAATCACTGTAATTAATTAATAGGAATAAACTTGCCATATATACTGAAAAAATTTGATGTTAAAGAAAAAAAACTAATTGATGATTTTCTAGTTGAAGATGCAAAACTATCTTTAAAACTATCTCAAAGTTTATTAACAAAAGGGAAAGTTTTAGACCATAAAAATAAACGATTACAGAAAAATCAAACAGTAAAATATGGTTTTATACAAGTTAATATATTTGAGCCAATTACAAGAGGTCTTAATCCCCTATTTGAAACAGAACATTTTGCTATTTTTGATAAACCATCAGGATTGTTAGTTCATCCTGTGTCAATAAACAATGAATACACTTTATTAGATGAAATTAAATATCATTTTAAAGATGATGCATCACTAGTTCATAGAATTGATAAAGAAACTTCAGGGCTTATACTAGTTTCTAAAAATAGATTTTCTGAAATGATATTAAAAGAAAAATTTGAAGAAAGAGAATATAAAAAAACTTATAAAGCAATAGTTCAAGGTGAAATAAAAAACAATATCGAAATAAAAACTCCAATAACAAATGATACTGGTCTTATAAAAATAAAAATGAAAACAAATATAGAAGGGAAAGAATCAAACACTTTTATAAAACCTATATCATTTAATAAAAGTAAAAATCAAACTTTAGTGCAAGCAATCCCAAAAACAGGAAGACAACATCAAATAAGAGTACATTTAGATTCGATTAATCATAGTATTGTTGGAGATCCAATTTATGGGTTAAAGGAAGAAATTGCAGATAAGGTTTTAAGTAAAAAAATTACAGAAGAAGAAAGAATTGCTTTATCCGGAGATAAAAGACTTCTTCTTCATGCATATTCATTAGAGTTTGAGTATTTAGATATTAACTATAAGTTTTGTTCAAAACAAAACTTTTAACATTCAAAATTTACTCCATAAACCTTTTAAATTCTTTAGGATAAGGAGCTTTTAAAAGATTTCCAACTTCCATTGGTTTAAATAATTCATCATATCTTTTATATTTAGTTTGATCTAAGCGATAGAAAACATGTTTTCTACCTAATTTATCAAAACTATCTAGTCCTGAAGATGCTAATAACTCTACAAAACTCTCTACTGTTCCATGATGATAATTTGCTACTCTTTGTTTTTTATCTTCAACTATTAAAGCACCTGATAATCTTTTATTTTGAGTAGCAACACCTGTTGGACACGTGTTTTTATGACAATCTAATGCTTGAATACATCCTAAAGAAAACATCATTCCTCTAGCACTTGTACATAAATCTGCACCTAATGATAATTTTTTTAGAATATCCATTCCATTTAATATTTTTCCAGAAGCCATTATTTTAATGTCTTTTTTTAAATCAAAACCAATTAAAGAATCAACTACAAAAACTAGAGCTTCACGTAGTGGCATACCAACAGAGTTTGTATATTCTAAAGGAGCAGCTCCTGTACCACCTTCTCCTCCATCAATAGTGATAAAATCAGGTTTTAATCCTGTTTTACTCATTATTTTACAAAGGTTAATAAATTCTTCTTTTCTACCAATACATAGTTTAATACCAATTGGTTTTCCACCAGATAATTCTCTTAAACTTGTAACAAATTCCATCATTTCTGTAGCTGTAGAAAAAGCTGAATGAATTGGAGGAGAATCAACTCTAGTATGAGGAGTAACACCTCTTCCTTCAGCAATTTCAGGAGTATTTTTATTTGCAGGTAAAATTCCACCATGTCCTGGTTTAGCACCTTGAGATAGTTTTAATTCTATCATTTTTACATTTTTATATACAGCCTTTGAAGCAAATAAACTTTTATTAAAAGTACCATCTTCATTTCTGCATCCAAAGTAACCAGTTCCAACTTGCCAAATTAAATCACAATTTGACTCAAGATGATATTTACTTAAACCACCTTCACCTGTATTTAAAGCAAAACCTCCAATTTTTGCACCATATCCTAAAGATTTTACTGCTGCTGAACTCAATGCTCCAAAACTCATTGCAGATACATTAAAAACACTAGCACTATAAGGTTCTGAACACAGTGTAGTTCCAATTTCAACTCTTGGGTCTTTTTCAAGTTCTTCTGCTTTTATTGCATTTAAAGAATGACCCACCCATTCATATCCAGCTTCATAAACATCAACTTTTGTTCCAAAAGGAACTGTACTTAACAGTTTTTTAGAACGTCTATATACTAAACCTCTTTGCTGTCTATTAAAAGGAACTCCATCGATATCAGATTCCATAAAGTATTGTCTTAATGGTGGTCTTAAATCTTCAAGAACCCATCTTAATCTGCCAACAATTGGAAAGTTTCTCCATAATGAATGTTTTATTTGATTTAAATCATAAATAGCTAAAGCAATAAGACCTATTACTATCATAATTATCCATAAAAATGAAATCTTTATAATTAACCATATTCCAATTAATACAGCTAAAGATATTAAAACAATCTTTGCATTTTTTCTCATACTCTCTCTTTTATTTATATTTTAATCATTATAATAAGAATGAGTTTAAAATGATAATTATTTCGTAAATTTTATCTCTTTAATTTGAATAGCGTTACT
>Ga0105358_10000165_pt1 | contig 29163 bp, 29 predicted proteins | sample GOMGulsemesocosm_5_FD_83509 | JGI IMG/M metagenome (GOLD analysis project Ga0105358, IMG submission 83509) | Methane-oxidizing microbial communities from mesocosms in the Gulf of Mexico - GOM15C Gulf of Mexico | ecosystem: Environmental > Aquatic > Marine > Cold seeps | place: Gulf of Mexico... | reverse complement strand
CTTAAACAAGTTCCTTTTATCGACTCGTCAGGCATTGGCGCGATCGTCTTTTTATATAAAAGAATGGTAGCCAAAGGTTTTAGTGTCAGCGTTACTGGATTAATGCAGCAACCGCTAGAGTTATTTCAAATGCTCTTTTTAGATAGCACTATAAATTGTTATCAAAGTATCGATTGTTACTTAGAAACATCGCCCAACTTACAAGTTGCTAGCTAATGATTATCCAGCCTAGTTTGTTGTTCTTATGCACTGTCATATTGCTAACAGGCTGTAGCTCATCCAACAAAGTCGATAAAGATATTAGTTTATTTGCTAATGGTGGCAGGTCGTCAAGTTTAGGCAAAACTCAAATGCAAATGTATATTTCCAACGCAGAGTCACAACTGATGCTATTGGAGCAACAAGAGTCTAAACAGTGTATTTCTGGTCAGTTAGCTATTGCATACACATATTTATCGCGTGCTACAGCTGAACATAATGCTGATATGGAAAAAGATGCCTTTATAACATTGGTCGATTTGGATCGGCAATTTCGTAAAATTCGCTGTATAAATCAATATATCAATGGTCAGTTAGGCTGTGCTTATACGAATAAAAAAACAGTGCTAAAAAGCTGGTATCGTGAAGGTGACTTTAACCAGTGCACAAATACATCGATGCAAAAAAGCAGTATGAGTAATAAACACGTTTTGATCACCGAAACTCTGCATGACTTTGATCAAAATGAAATAAAACCTATCTATTATCAATCTTTAAACAAACTTATTGATTTACTAAAAGACCATCCCAACTCAAAACTACTCATTAGTGGCCATACTGATAGCAAAGGCAGTGATGTATATAACATGTTGTTAAGCCAAAAAAGAGCTAATAGCGTGGCAAAATACTTTACCGATAGAGGGGTTGTTGCAGCACAATTAAGTATTCAAGGTCAAGGAGAAAACAATATCAGGGAATTAGAAAAAAGTGATGTGTCTAGAGTGTTTAATCGCTATACATCTCTGACCTTGCTCTTAAATAAGCGTGGAAACAATACTATAAAGGATGTTGACCATGACTAAATTATTAATAAATTCTTTGTTGTGTCTATTTATTAGCATGAGTCAAGCCCAAGAGTTCGACGTTATCATTAAGCCAGGTGATGTATTACAAATTGAAATACCAGGAGAAATTGATTTCGAAAACAGTTTTCAAGTAAAGCGGGATGGCACGCTCAATTTGCCTGAAGTAGGTAAAGTTTCAATTGTTGGTAAAACACTTACTCAAGTAAACGAAGACCTAGCTAAACTATTAGGCAAAGAATATCGCGCTATAAATAATTTTAAGGTTTATTTGATTGAAAGGCGAGTACCGATTCAAGTGTTAGGCTTTGTTGAAACTCCTGGAATGATAGATTTACCTCAAGACGGAAATATACAAATGGCACTGCAAAAAGCAGGAGGTGCCGTAGCAGGTGCTCAACTCGATAGGATACAGCTGAACCGTCAAGGTAAGGTAACTGTCTTTGATTATAAAAAATATTTAGACACAGGCAACTTTGCAATTCTACCTAAAATTGAGCCCTTAGATGTAATATTTGTACCTGCCTCGCCTTTAATTGGTAATGTTCAAATGGATTTCGATGCAGCAACCTTATCAGCTAGTGGTGATGGTTCCGAGGCAAAAACCGCAATTAAGGTATTTGGTGAAGTACTTAAACCTGGTGTATTTTCTTTTAAAGAAGGTAATACCGTTGTTGATATGTTGATGCGAGCTGGTGGCGTAACACGCTATGCCGGCGTTGAACATATTCGCGTAATTAACAATGGTACACCTGAGTTTTTTGACCTAAAAACATATTTAGATACCGGTGATGCTTCTCATATGCCAAAAATCACTGCAGGGTCAACCTTATTTATTCCTATACAAGAAGAGGAAGTTAAAAGCGGCCTACGGACGGTTTATGTCATGGGAGAAGTCTTTAAGCCAGGAGCATATGAAGCGCCCGCAGGCACTAAATTTTTTGATATATTAGCCAATGCGGGAGGTCCCACTCGATTTGCCGAGTCTAGAAAAATTAGAATTATTCGCACAACAGGTAAGGTTGATGCTTTTGACTTACAAGCTTATACAGAAGGATTAACACAAGTCGAAATTCCCACGATATCGCCAGGAGATGCACTTTTTATTCCTGAAAAAACCGACATGAATGAAAAATCTTGGCTTAAGATCACCCCTGATAGAGCTATTAAAGTAATAGGGGCGGTGAAAAAACCTGGTCGATATGAATGGGGCGATGAAATGAGTTTTCTTGATATTTTAGCTCATGCTGGTGGACCCACTCAAGATGCTGACATGTCTCAAATAATAGTACTTAAGAAAGATCAAAAGAAACGGATGCCGCCTTTCGATTTAGACAGTTTTGTCGCAGAAGGAGGTGATTTTTCTTTATTACCCAAAGTATCGGCCGGAGACACTATTTTTATCAGTGAACGGCCACGTGATGTTATCGATAATAAAGCTCGGTGGTTACGTCAATCTCAAGAGTCTTCAATTTATGTCTTTGGGCAGGTAGGCCAACCAGGGCGATATGCTTTTAATAATAAATTACACTTTTTAGATATACTTTCAGCCGCTGATGGGCCGAACCAACACGCCGATATTCACAATATAAAAATTACCCATCGTAATAATTTTGAAAGTAAGGTCAGCACGCTTGATTTAGGTTTGTACTTCGAAACAGGCGATGAAACCCTGTTACCCTTAGTGAAATCGGGTGACACTATTTACGTACCAGAGAGAAACAAACCATGGTTCGACAATAAAAAAGAACAAACGGTTCGAATAATAGGTGCAGTAGAAAAACCTGGACGCTACAAGTTCAGCTCAGACATGACAATATTAGATATATTGGCTGAGTCAGGAGGCCCAACTCAAACAGCTTATTTAGAAAAGATTATGGTTGTAAATATCTCTCGAAGTTATTCAAAAGAAAATGTCAGTAAAGTTTTTGATTTAGAAATGTTTATTGAACATCCTGATTTTACCAAATTACCCATGGTGCGTGTTGGAGACACAATATTTGTACCTGACATATCTCAAAGTAATTGGAATGTATTTATGTCTAATGACAAAGACATGCTAAGTGTAGTTTCGCTTGTTGCCATTGTTGGAGGGTTATAATATGCAAGAATTACCCATTCATTATGCAGAAGTTGAAGCCATTTATAATCAAACGATTGGTTCTGGTTATAAAACCTTAGCAATTAGCTCTGCTAAACCTGGAGAAGGTAAAACGACGGTTGCACAAGCTATAGTTGAACGAGCGCAAGTTGTTGGTAAGAATGTTCTGCTGGTTGAAATGAATACTTTCAATCCTGTTTTATCCAAAAGATTACGTATGTCAATGACAAGCCCTGTTACTGAAAATAAAATTATTTCTATTGAAGCTAAAGGTTATAGTTTACTCCCTGCTCCTCAAAATATTCGTGATGTTTTGCAATACCGTGAAAGTAATTTACTACTTGAATCCATTAGCCAATGGTTAGTTAATTTCGACTGTATTATCTTTGACACATCAGCATTAACCTCACTAAACCAAAGCAATATACCTGCAGAGATCATTTGTGAAGTGTGCGAAGGCACTGTATTGGTGATTGAAGCAGGAAAAACACCAGCAAGCTCGATACAAGAGAGTATTGAAAAGCTGAAAGTCAAAAAGGTTAACTTAATCGGCTCGATAATAAATGATAAATGTAATCCCTCGCTGTTAACTGAATTGCAAAGAGAAAGCTATCGCCTTAACCGGATATTTCCTAAGTTAATGGCTAAGTTTAGAAAGAGGTTAGCAAATATGGTTTTACTCAACATATCTGTCTAGAAACTCGTGTCATTAATATTTGAAATCAACTTTAGTTTTTACGGCAAAATGATCTGACCAATTGAACTTTTCAATTCGTTGTCTTGAACAAATTGTTGCTGGTTTTGATACCCAGAAATGATCAATCGCTAAACCCAAAAATTTAAAAACGTAATGTTTATTCGGCCATGAATTTACAAACTCTGTATTCATCTCATGCCCTAATAGCTTTATTCTACTTGAATTTTTTGAAAGATTTAAGTCACCTACCACTACCTTAACTTTCAAAGAAGACCTATTAATAGCATGTTTTAATTGATAAATTATTTTATTCCTGGTTTGCCATAGTTTTTCATTACGTGGTGATGGCGGATGTAATGTGTACAAACTGATGTTACTAAAAGGTAGCTGCCATTGGCTGTTAATTAAAAATGAGTTGTTGCCACTTTTATAATATTTAATATTATGAAAGCCATAATGACTAAACAGAAGTTGGTCACTATAAATTTGTCGATGTTCACTTTCGCCAAGAATAAAATGAGGGTAATAAGGGGATAACTTTTCGACAATCTGCCGTTTTGATCGTTGGCTTACTCCTTGTAACGTAATTAAATGATATTGCCCTTCTACAAGGTGCTCGATCAATTCATTTATTTCATATTCCCCTTCGTTATATTTCATGTTGAATTGAAAAAAAACAATGGGATCATTACAAGTGCCTTTACTTAAAGTGACGGTATTATTTAAAAGTATTGCCAGAATAAAATTAATTAAGAAATAGCCTAAGCAATGTAAATAAGAAACAAAGTAAATAAGCGTTAACATTAAAATACAATAAAAAACTAGGATAATAAAAGAGGTTGATAAAGCGTTTTCAAGCCACCAAGGTGAGTGAACCTGTTTCAACAACAACCAGATAATACTTGGCATTAATATAAGTATTAATGGTATTAATAATCTTGTTTTCATCGGTTTTACCAACGCAGCATAATAAAATCTCTTCTATAGATTTTAGCTTAAATTTAAACCTTATTGATTACCTCACATTTAATTCGCAATATTTACTAATTTGCTTTGCAATACTCCATCAATTTACGCAATTTGAGAATAAAAATACAATTCCATAAATAAACGGCTATTTATAGGGGGTTAAACCGTATTTTCAACTGGCCTACTTTATGCAAACTCAATATATGGTGCGTTTATTAATAGGTTTATTATGACGACTGAAAATCTAAACATTGTTTTATTACTTGATAGTAAAAATTATGGAGGTATAGAAACTCATGTTGCTAACCTTGCCAAAGGCCTTCATAAATCAGGTCACAACGTAAAAATCATTTTATTAAATAACTTTGGTGAGCATCCCGTATTTGAATCAGAACAATTTCTTCAATCAATATTAATTAAATTAAACGGTGGCTTCAAAGAGCTTTTAATATTGTTAAAAAAGTCAGATATCAACCTTGTACACACTCATGGTTATAAAGCCGGTATTATCGGCCGAATTTGCTGTAGATTATCGAATAAGCCAGTCGTTTCAACCTTTCATTCTGGCGAAAAAGGTAATATAAAAATTAGGTTATATCGCTGGATAGACTGTCTAACGGCTCAATTTTCAACCTGTATCTGTGTATCTGAACAAATCAAAAAAACAGCAAATTTAACCGCTGACGTGATACAAAACTTTGTTGAATTACCCACTCAATTATTTAAAACAACGGAGCAATCAACTCAAGTAGCTTTTGTCGGTCGATTAAGTTTTGAAAAGGGCCCTGATGTATTTCTTCGTCTAGCGAAGCAATTACCCCAATACACTTTTTCAATATATGGCGATGGACCGATGTTAGCGGAAATAAATGCTACCGCAACTAACAACGTCAAATTAGTGGGGCATGTCACTTCAATGAAACCATACTGGGCAAAGATTAATTTGTTATGTATTACCAGTAGAGAAGAAGGGTTACCTCTGGTTGCAATTGAAGCACTCGTTAGGGGGATTCCTGTCATTAGTTTTGATATTGGTGGCATCTCATCGGTTGTAATCAATAACCTTACCGGCTGGCTAATAACACCATTTAATGAAGCTGACTTTATTGAATCAATTAAACGGAGCCAGACGTTATCAATAAAACAGCGAAATGATATGTCTTTATTTGGCTATTCGCATATTAGAAAAAACTTTTCTTGTGACGCGGTTATTCCTCTAATTTTCAATGTTTACCGCAAAGCACTAATAGGTGGCTCACATGTTAAATAGTCGATATAAAAACTTGTTAAATCAATCTGCACTTTATGGCCTAAGCATTTTTCTTATGAAAGGAATTTCTTTAATCATGCTACCTATTTATACCAGTTATCTAATGCCATCAGATTATGGCCGATTAGAGGTACTCGTAGTATTTTCTAATATAGTTTCAATTATTTTAGGTTTTGGTCTTATTGAAGCATTATATCGTTTTGTAGGTTTAGCTGATGGCATTGAAAAAAAGAAACTTCACGCCTCTGAATGTTTATTTGTAGCTGGAATAATTACTATTATTTCATATGCAACTTTTCATTTTTATTCTAAAAATTTATTGATTTATTTACCTGGAGGTATAAAAGAGAATGAACTCTATTTACTTGGCGTAGCACTTTCTGTTGGGGGCTTAATTAATATTCCATTAGCATGGTTACGGATCACTGACCGAGCAGGATTATTTTTTACTGTTTCGATGTTGAAGGTTTTATTGCAAGTTTCACTCACTTTTTATTGGCTGAACAAGGGATGGGGTATCACTAGTATTTTAGCAGCTGGGGCTGTATCTGCGATAGTTGTGGCAATAATATTATGCGTTATTCAACTAAAAGAAACTTACATCAGTTTTTCAATGAAACATCTTAAGCACATTATCTATTATTCAGGCCCTATTTTTATTGGTGGTGCTGCTACATTTACATTATCAGGCATGGACAGATGGTTACTCGCAGAGCACTTTGGGGCCATAGAAATTGCTGCATATGCTATAGCAATCAAGTTTGCTTTAGTTCCTACCCTTCTTATTCAGCCTTTTACGTTATGGTGGTTTCCTAAGCGGTTCTCAGTACTTAAAGAACAAGATGGTAAAAACATAAATGCACATTTCGCAGTACTTGGCGGTATTCTTTCAGTTGTTATATGTGGTGCTATTGGTTTATTAGGCCCAATACTTATTCAATATTTAACACCTAAAGATTACCACACCGCTATTGTTATTCTACCTTGGTTACTGCTTTGTACCTTATTAAAAATGTTAACTGATCTATTAAATCTGGGGTGTTTCGTAGAAAAAAACTCTCAAGTTCAAATGAATATTAATTTAATCGCTTGCGGTATTGGTGGGCTTTTATTGGTCATGTTGATACCGGTATTTAAGGTGCAGGGTGCACTTACTGCGCTTATTGCTGCGAATATGATACGCATGGGGCTTTTCTACTATTTTAGCCAAAAAAAGGTCTACCTTCCTTACAAGTTCGGGTACCTATATTCAGCAATTAGTGCCGCAATTGTTGTCACTTGGTTTGGTCAAATTAGTTAAGGGGATTTATGACTTATACACCGCTAAATATGACAAGCATGTTAGTTATATTAATGCTAATAACATTAGGGTTATATTATTTCCCTCACCCCATAACCCTTGTTGTTATAGGATTAATACCCTTTGCTCTTTGGGGTATAGTTAATTTCTCTTTTTATATCGTTTTAGGTTTTGTAATATTTTCTTTCTTTCGTATTCATGAGGTTTTTCCTTTTCTAGAGCCATTAAAGTTACCTCTATTACTGGCATTAGCCTCTCTATTTGTTATTTTCCTGCGGACAACAATTAGCCAAAACCTTCATCCTTATTGGTGCCCACAATTTAGTTTCTTAATATTGTTTTTTTTATTAGTAACACTTGGTATCCCTTTCTCTAGTAATGTATCTGTAGCAACAAAAGCTTGGACAGGTGTTTACAGTAAAATAATATTAATGACGTTTGTTATTGCCTGGATGATGCACAAGGAAAATCATTTTATTACGGCAAGCCGAGCATTTATTTTTTCAGGCGCTTGTGTTGGACTGGTCGCCTTATTTAACAAATTCAATAATATTGGCTTGGTTGAAGGTACTAGGGTCACTATTGGAAGAAATATTGGTTCTTTACTTGGCGATCCAAATGATTTAGCCCTAGTACTTTTGTACCCCATGGCTTTCGCTATAGCCACTTTTCTAGAAAAATCACTCTCTAAAATTGAACGTTTATTTAGTTTCAGTACTTTTTGCATTTTACTTTATGCTCTGCTAGCCACTCAAAGTAGAGGAGGTTTGTTGGGATTTTTAGCTGTAGCGAGTATATTTGCCTACAATCGCATACGATCCAAAGTTTTATTGTTTTCAGGTGGTGCAATTTCAATAGCCATTTTATTTATCGTTGCAGGGATCAGTGAAAGAGCATCCGGAGGGGCTGCAGAAGAAGGGATAGACGAGTCAGCAATGGGACGACTGTATGCTTGGGAAGCTGCTTGGAATATGGCACTAGACAACCCTGTTTTTGGTGTAGGTATCAGCAATTTTTATTACAATTACTTTTCCTATAGCACTCATTGGGATGGATTGAACCACGCAGTACACTCTACATGGTTTGGTGTTCTGGCGGAATCTGGCTTTGTTGGCTTTATATTATTTGTTTCATTAATTGTCAGTACTTTACTCATATCTTTAAAAATGTTGAAAAAAGTCAACCTTGAGCATCATTCACCAGGCATAAGGGTAGCAGTCAATGCCGCCCCCGCAGGTATTATTGGTTTTATCGTTTCTGGAACGTTTTTAACACAAGGCTTTATCTGGCCAATTTATTTACAAGTAGCTTTAGTTATCGCATTAAACCGTTATCTTCATTCCCAAAACGTTTAGTACGCAAACTGCAACCAATAGCAATAGCAATTAAAAGGAAGTGAAAATGTCTGATACTACAGAACAAAATAAAATGTTTAAACCGCGTATTCTATATGTTCACTATGGCGATGACTGGATTAGAGGAAGTGAAATTGTTTTATTGGATCTACTTAAATCAGCCAAAGAAAACCATTACGAGCCTATACTTTGGTGTAATAGCGATGCTTTAGCAAAACAGGCGTTGAATTTGGGCGTTGAAGTTATCAAAGATAATTTTGTTTGCCTTGGCTACTGGACCTTGCCTCGATGGAAGTTAGGACAATTCTTTAAATTACTTACTAAAGCTAAGAAGTTAATAAAAGACTACAAAATAAATTTAGTGCATTCTAATAATGGTGCTCCTTGTCAATGGATGATACCTGTATGTAAGTTTACAAATACGCCAATATTACTCCATTTACATGCTCGTTATATGTATAAAGACAGACTTACATTATTGTTTCATGGCGCTGATCACATTGTAGGTGTTAGCCATTCAGTTATTGATCTATTCAAACAAAAGGAATTCAGAAACCAGCAAGTAGATGTTATTTATAATGGTATTAATCCAAAGCGAGTGCTTTGTTCTCACCCATATGATATTCGAGCAAAAGTATCGGCAAAAAACACTGATTTTGTCATTTTGTATATAGGGTCATTAATCCCTAGAAAATCAGTGCATCAATTACTATATGCTTTAGATAAATTAAAAGAATGCTATAGCGTAAAACTTGCCATTATTGGCTCAGGAATTGAAGAAGCTAAGCTAACTCATTTAGTTTCTCAGCTAAATTTAAGTGACAAGGTTAAATTTTTTTCAGCTACCGAAACCGTAGCCAAATACTACTCAAGCAATGCAGACTGTTTCATTTCAGTGCCTGTAGAAGAGGTTTTTGGTCTAACGTTGGCCGAAGCAAGCCTTGCTAAACTCCCCATCATCACTAGTAATGTTTCTGGCATTGATGAGATTTACACTGATCAAAAAAGTGCGCTATTAATCTCTCCCAACAATACTGATGAGTTAGTAGAAGCAATAATATCTTTAATTGAAAGGCCTGATTTAAGAAAGAGTCTAGCTGATAATGCACAAAAACATATAGTAAAAGAGTTTTCTTTAAAGCAACAATTTATGGCTTTCAACCTGATTTATCAAACCTTGATGCTGCGTGAAACCAAATATAGTGTAACGCAACTTGTTACTTTACACGCTAAAACAGTCTTTATGGCTTTTTTAAATAAGACCTATAAATACTTTACCTTGAAATTTTCATGGGGGAAACATCATGACTAAACGAGTATTGATTTATGACCCAGTCCCTTTTAAGGGAGGCTCAAAAAAAGTGATGAAAACAATAATAGCGGAATTACCCAGTAATATTGAGATGTGGGTAATTTCAAATGATAGAGATTCATGGTGCTATGGTTACGAGAGTAATATTCGCTTTCTTAAGTTGTTCTCTCCTAGTTTTCTGCAAAATCAAACAACTGGGATCTTTTACTTTTTAAAGCATTTTGTTTATTTACTTTCTCTAATAAGCAATTTGATAAAACTAAAAAGGTTCACCAAAATAATCGGTTTTTCAGGACCATGCGTTGATTTTTCTCTATACCTACTCAGTGAAATAATTAACATAGATATTATTCAACTTATTCAAGGGGATATTACTAATTCTAAGATTTCCAGTTTTGGTTTAATACGAGCAAAAAAGGTATTTTATTTGCCATCCACTCATGCTTCTATCTTATACGCCTTGAAATGTCATAATTATAATGAAAACCTAGCGAATAAAAAATTTATCCCTTTTGTTAATGGCATTAATTGTTCTTGCATAAAAGTAAAAGATAACAACAACAAAATTGGCTTTTTATGGGCCGCCTCTTTATTAAGATGGAAGCGAGTGGAGCTATTTATTGCTGCTATGACTGAGCTTAATAATAAGTATGAAGACTTTGATAAATTTTTTGCCAACGTTTGTTATATTGAGCCACAAACTGACTCCTATTTGGACGTAGCGAACGTTAATAAAGTTGATAATATTCACTGGTTTCCCGATCCTAATAATTTAAATGATATTAGAGCTAGTTCGTCAATATTTATCTCTACTTCAGAAAATGAACCTTTTGGCCTATCAATTCTAGAGTCGATGGCAGCCGGACTAGCAGTAGTAATTCCTGCTGATAATGCTTATTGGGATCAACACTTAACTGATGGGTATGATTGTGTAAAATATACCCCAAATAACGTAAAAAGTTTAGTTCAAGCATTAACTCGATTAATCAATAACCCCACGTTCTTATTAAAAATAGCACAACACGCTAAGCATTCAGCACAACAATATTGTCATATACGCTGTTATTCTAAAATTCTCAAATGTATTCCGAATTAGCAACACTTGCTTTGCAAATTGCAATTAAAGGTCAACAACAAGAATAAACAACTGATTTTATAGGTGAATTTTTTTGGCCTAATAACTGCTAAGTATTAGAGTAGGTTAATAATATAAAGAGGTAATTATTATGTGTGGAATTATTGGGGCAGTAGCAGAATCAGCAATTAAACCAGTATTAGATGGCTTAGGCAGACTTGAATATCGCGGTTATGACTCTTCTGGTATTTCAATATTATCTAATAATGAAATTCAAACCATAAAAGCAAGAGGTAAACTTAACAACCTTAAGCAAAGATTATCTATGCAAGCGTTAGAGGGAAAGTGTTGCATAGGGCATACACGATGGGCAACACACGGTAAGCCCAATGAAACCAACGCTCACCCTCATCAATGCGGACAAGTATCTGTTGTACACAATGGAATTATCGAAAATTACCTGGAACTAAAGCGAAAATTGGTTCAATGGGGTCATCACTTTAATAGTTCGACTGACAGTGAAGTCGTACCACATTTAATCAATCATTACCTTAGTCAGCAAATGACACAAGAAGAGGCCATTGAAAAAGCTATCACCCAATTAAAAGGGAGCTATGCCCTCGGTATATTAATTAATGGCTCTAGCAATAACCTTTACGCAATTAAACAAGACAGTCCTTTAGTTATTTCACAGGGTAACAATGGGTTTTATATGGCCTCTGATGCCATGGCTTTAGGCGCTGACAGCGCCAAAATTTATTATCCTAAAGATAATGAAATATTTCAGTTAAACAGCCACGAAATAAAGCTATGTGGTAATTCAATAAATAAAAAAATTCATTATATTAATAACCAAAATAGCGCAAAATTAATATCAAAAGAAGGACATAACTCTTTTATGGAAAAAGAAATATTTGAGCAAGTGGATTTACTTAAAAGGCTGTCAGTTAATAGCCACGCCAACAAATATTCAACAATCAATTTTAAAGAACTAAAAAAAATCACCATTATTGCGTGTGGCACCTCATACTATGCAGCTTCAGTAGCAAAAACTTGGTTTGAAAAATACGCCCATATATTGGTTGAAATAGATATAGCCTCAGAATATCGCTATCGCTCCCCTATTGTTACAGACAATGAATTGGCTATTTTTGTTTCACAATCAGGAGAAACAGCTGACACATTGGCAGCCCTACGTTATGCAAAAAGTAAAAAAGCACAAACTCTCGCTTTAGTTAATGTAGCCAACAGTACTATTGCGCGAGAGGCAAATTTTACATTTGAGATTTACGCGGGTCCAGAAATTGGTGTAGCTTCAACCAAAGCATTTAGCTGTCAGTTAGCTATATTTTATAAAATGGCAATAGAAGCAGCAAAACAAAGAGAGCTCATAAATAATGCTGAGTTAAAACAGTTAATATTTAGTTTTGCTCAATTGCCTTATATCATGGAAAAGGTTTTACAACGCTGTACTGATATGAAAGCAATGGCGAAAAAAATATGTAAATATTCAAACGTCCTTTTTCTCGGTCGTGGAGCACTTACCCCTATCGCACAAGAAGGTGCTCTTAAGCTGAAAGAAATTAGCTATATCCATGCCGAAGCTTATGCCGCCGGCGAGTTAAAACATGGGCCAATTGCTTTGCTTGATGAACAAATGCCTGTACTGGTTATTGCGCCTAAAAATAACCTGACAGATAAACTGCTCTCAAACATTCAAGAAGTCCAAGCCCGAAATGCACCACTCTTTATTATTGGTGATAAAAGTATTAGAGAATATATCAACCTACAAGAAGATGACTTCTTTGAATTACCACCTATGCCAGAAGCCATACTCCCCATAATCAGTGTTATCCCAATGCAATTACTCGCATTATACAGTGCCCAAATACTAGGGAAAAATGTTGATCAACCCAGAAATTTAGCTAAGTCGGTGACAGTAGAATGAATACTTTTAATATACATCACGCTAAGCAGTGGGCTAAAACAAGTGATAGCTTTTTGGCTCAGTTGATAAATAAACTATGGTTCAAAATTAAAACGATAGAGATGCCGAATATCCCTTTTGTATTTAAGCTACTTTATTTTATTCACGTAGTTTTTAAACAGACAATTGCCGATGTACTTCGCATCACTTATTACACACCTTTACTTAAATCTAGGCTCAAAAATACCCCTAAACAACTCTACTTATATGGCGGCTTGCCCGTCGTGATTGGCAGTTTAGATATTGTTATGGGAGATAAAGTCAGATTAGCTGCAATGACAACAATCAGTGGCCGTGCTGTCGGACATAATATTCCTCAATTAATAATTGGCGATAATGTGGGTATTGCTTGGCGTACTTCAATCTCGGTAGGCAAAACAATTACCATTGGCAATAATGTTCGTATTGCTGGAGATTGCTATTTAGCTGGCTATCCTGGGCACCCAGTTAACTCTAAATTACGCGCTTTAGGTAAGCCCGATATAGAAGAGCAAGTGGGTGATATTACTTTAGAAGACGACGTATGGCTAGCTACTGGAGTAAAAGTAATGCCAGGGGTAACAATTGGTCGTGGCACCATCGTAGCTGCAGGTAGTATTGTTACCAAAGATTTGCCCTGCTTTGTCTTAGCCGCTGGTGTACCAGCAAGAGTTTTAAAGTCAATTAAGGAGGAAAGTCATGATTAATTCATCACCTTCAGTATCCGTAAGCAAAAATAGACCTCTAATTGTTTTTGGCGAAGACTGGGGAGCGCACCCTAGTTCAACTCAACATATAATGAAGGTGCTCGGTAAGAGCAGGTCTGTTATTTGGCTTAACTCAATTGGTTTAAGAAAACCAAAACTAACGATGCACGACTTTACAAGACTCTTTAACAAAGTTAAAAAATTCATTGTTAATAAACCAATGAACAAAAATTTTAACGAGGAAGGTAACAAACAGCTCATCATTAACCCTTTAGTTATCCCATGTGCAGATAGTTGGCTTTCTTTAAAGTTAAATAAGATCATTTTAAAATGGCAACTAAAGTTAGCATGTAAAAAACTAGCGATAACAAATCCTATTATTTGGACTTCTTTGCCCACGTCTGTTGATTATTTAGAACTGATTGGTAAAACCTCTTGCGTGTATTATTGTGGAGATGATTTTAATAGCCTTGCCGGTGTTGATCACCAATTTGTATCGCAAAAGGAGAAAGAGCTAGTCGAAAAATCTCGTTATATTTTTACCGCCAGTGAAACGCTGTTAAATAAATTCCCTCGTTTTAAGTCAGTCAATATTCCACATGGCGTCAATTTCTCACTGTTTAGTGACCAAGTGGAGTGTGCTCCTTGCGATTTACCCCAAGGTAAGCCAATAGCCGGATTTTATGGAAGTATTTCGACCTGGTTAGATCAAGATTTACTAGTTCAAACCATTAAGAAATTACCTGATTGGCATTTTGTTTTTATCGGCAAAGTAGACTGCAATGTAGATAAACTGAAACCGTTTTCCAATGTTTTTTTTCTAGGAAGTAGGCCCCATAATGACCTACCTCAATACATACAAAATTGGAATGTTGCGATCTTACCTTTTGTAAACAATAAACAAATTCAAATGTGTAATCCTCTGAAATTAAGAGAGTATTTAGCTAGCGGAACGCCTATAGTTACTACAGACTTCAACGCCTTAGATGGTTATCGAAAATATCTGCAAGTCGCAGACGAAAGTAAACCATTTTTTCAAGCTATATTGCTAGCTAATGCAGAAATAACCCCCTTGATTGACTTTGAAAAGCTCGAAAGTATGAATGATTTACTTGCAATCACTCAAGTTAAAAATTCGAGAAAAGAATCTGTTATTGATGAATCATGGGAAAATAGAGCTATGGATGTTCAGCGTTATCTAGCCATGTGCTAAGCTATTATCGATACTTGGTTTACCAACTTTGTTTTTTTCGATAAAGTGTTGATGGGCTAACCTCAAGTAATGCAGCGGCTTTCGGAACATTCCCTTGACAATGATTTATCGCATTCTCAATAGCGTTCTTCTCCATCAACCATAAAGGTATTATTTCAGGATGATTGTTACCTGTTATAACATTCGATGAGCCTTCAAATCGAGCTTCAGGCACAAGTTTATTTAACAGACCAAGGGTTGTAGATAAAGCTTTGATTATCATCTCGCTAGTGAGCTTATCGCCTGTATTTAATATAACCATCCCATGAATAATATTTTCTAGTTGTCTGATGTTACCTGGCCAATCATATTGGCAAATAATTTGTAAACAGCCCTTTGAAAACCTAATAAATGATTTGTTTTCAATTTTGCTATATTTCTTAAGGAAATAACGGGCAATTAATACGATATCTCCACCACGCTCTCTTAAAGGGGGTAAACAAAAAGTAATAACGTTTAAACGGTAATAGAGATCTTCCCTAAAGTCTCCGTCTAATACTGCTTGCCTTATTGAATTTGAAGAGGCGGAGATAAGTTGCGCACGAAATATTTCTAATTTATTAGTACCCAGTGGCGTAAATTCACGTTCTTGAACCACTCTAAGCAACTTAGCTTGTAGTGTTTTTGATAAAGTTGTAATTTCATCTAAAAACAACATACCTGATTTAGCTGCAGCAAACAAACCTTCCTGTGAGGAAGTGGCACCTGTGAAAGCGCCCTTAACATGACCAAACAACTGAGATTCCATCAAATTTTCGGTAAAGTTAGCACAATTAACGGCAATAAAAGGCTGATCTTGTTGAAAACTTTCTTTATGACAAGCCTTGGCCACCAACTCTTTACCCGTACCGGTTTCACCAGTAATAAAAATAGGTGCATTCGTTGTCGCTGCATGACGAATACTAACAAATAGCTCTTTCATCGCTTCATCGGCTGCGACAATGCCATGAAAATTTATAGGTTCATTGATAAAATCTTTCTCAGCTATTTCTGTACTTTTCAATGGAGCCTTATCTAATGCTTTATCAACAATGAATCTTAGCTCTTTATTGTTCCACGGCTTACAAATAAAGCGATCGACTGTACCAGAATTAAACGCCATAGATATTTTGTCGAAATCTTGATGTGCAGACAAAATAATACGCTGAGATTGGGGCCATAATGATTTTATTTCGTTTAAAAATGCACACCCTTCTATTTCTGGCATCTGTTGATCAGAGATAACAATTTCGGGTTGGTTGTGTTGACAGAAGTCCAATGCTTCAATAGCAGAAGTAAAACTTCGAACATTTATATTTAAACCACGTAAAACTCTCTCTAAAGCAGAAAGCACCTTTGGTTCATCATCAACTAACACAAGCAGAGGTAATAGTGAGTATTGATTTTCTTTGGCTATATCCATGTTAATTTCTTATCTAGGTATCTGTTATACTTAAGCCTAGAACATTTTTCGCATTTTGCTAAATATTCTTTGCAATATAAGAATAACTAACAGTCATCAAATATTTTTAAAGTCCCATATTAATATTTCAAGGTAATTTATTAAGGTAAAAGTTACTCTGTTCTTTTTTGATAACCCTCATTCAAAATCATTGAATGGAATAGTGAAATATACCTATAGATGGCCAGAGGAAAGTTTAAAATTATTGCGGGAAGCTAAAAAGGGTAAATACGTTTGTTAACAAAAACTAAACATTGAAGATAAAATAGTAGTCCCGAGGAGCTGTGGAGTTAAATCCACAGCCACACAGAAAGCTTGTTTAACAATTAAAATGTAAAACTGTCTGAAATATAGTTATGAGTTAATTGTATCCGAGTACGTAGCATTCATTTTCATTTATTTCCAATGAACAATAATCTTCTCCCTCATAATTTTCATCAATAAATGTCGGTGTAACACTAGCTTTTAAAGCACCTTGATTTTGACCCTCCCTCATTTGTTTTAAAGAATAAATTAGACGTCTGCTATTTGACTGTTGAGTATTTAACATAATGTTGACCTCTTTTGGTAATTTCACTAGACCTATTTTTAAGTGCATATAATGCGCCAACAACTTGATAGCAAGTAAGTGACTGATAAACACAAACTTATAATGTGGGCTTGGAATATTATTCAGTAAATCATTGCAATTTAGTAATGGTAATATGCATATTGCAACAATGATCATTTTCTATTTGATTGTAGATTTATTGATAAGAAAAAAAATAAGCATATATATATTAAACAGTATATTCATAAATTCATTCCTAACGGATATATCCCATCATTTTTTCAATAAAATAAATACCACTATTGGGTTTATCATAAACAGATAAGTTAATTTTTATTCAAATTTAAAATCTGTGCATAAATAAGTAATGAGCCAAAAGTGTAATCATCATCGATATTATTGACATTTAAAATCGGTTTTATAAAAATAAAGCGTTATAAATATTTATCTTATAATAACGTCTACTCAAGTCCAGCAGATGTTTTAACGCCATTTAAAACATTGCCACTATGTAGATAAGTTGCTCTTCAACTTTAAGCTCATACTTGACGAAAAATCCTATCTCGGTTTGTGCCCCTAAGCGAGTTAGAATAAGCCGGTAACTAGGACAATCAATCAAAATGATTTGTCTACATATATGCCTAAATACCTTCTTTTAGTCTTAACTTTTAGTTCAATATATAAAGTAAGGATTAATCATGGAAGCTTGGAATAAAGGTAAACGTGTTGGTCAGAAAAAAGCATTCAAACTTGAAGAGATTTGGCGAATTAGAATTCGACTAGAAATTGAAAGACAACTTGAACAACTCGTTCTATTTAATTTAGCAATTGATAGTAAACTTAGATCTTGTGATTTAATAAGTTTAAAAGTTCGTGATATATCCTCTTCATCACTCGTTCAATCTCGAGCGATGATAGAGCAACAAAAAACTCATAAAGAAGTTCAATTCGAAATAACACCAAAAACTCAACAGTGCTTGAGCCAATGGATATACTTAAACAGTTTATCTTCACCAGACTTCCTATTTCCTAGCCCAAGGAAGTTAGGACAACATATATGCTACCACTATTATGCAAATATAGTTAAAAATTGGGTGTCCACCCTAGGCTTAGATATAACCCAATACGGAACACATTCTCTGAGAAGAACTAAAGCATCACTAATTTACGCTAAAACAAAAAATTTAAGAGCGATCCAGTTATTGCTTGGACATTCAAAGTTACAAAGCACAATTGAATATTTAGGCGTTGAAATAGAAGATGCTTTATCTATTTCAGAAAGTACAGAAACTTGATCTCAAGATCAGGGCGAGAAGCGCCTCAGAAACTTACAAATTATTGGCTAATATTACTGGTCAAAACAGTGACGGTTTGATCGATGAGTAATAGTGGCGTTTATTTCTGTGGTAAGTATCCCAAATTTTAGAGTAGTGCTAATCGCCGTCCTTGCCATAGAGTAGCTTTTAGTAGGTTTGGACTTCAAATCTACTATTGGTAAAAAATACAAATTAAATCCTTTCCGCTATACTATAAATATAAAAATCATAAAGGATCTTGCTGTGTTGTATGTAAATTTAATAATGTGTATCACTTGGTTGATTTTTTGGTATTTCAACATAGGTACTTATATTAAAAGTAAGTATTTCTCTGCAAAATTTTGTTTATTAATATTTACCGGCTTCGCTTTACGTTTTATTGGGGATCTAACCGAGATTGATATCTTTGTATACACAGGGGGATTTGTTATTTTTTATGCTTTATACAAAAATATATTCCCAACCAAACAACCTCCTCAAACTAATTAAGGTGTTGTTGTAGGGTGTGCCTGTTCAAACATTCGTTATAAATAGATTTGTAGTCGCTAATGAATTTTAAAATTTTATTTATATTTGATTTTGTACTTTGCAAAATACATAAGCGCATAAAAGGATAATCATCATTAAAATTTAACACTCCCCACTCATAAGGGTCCATTATTTGTCCACTAGAACTTTCAGGCCACTTACCAATAACAGAGGTTTTCGATTTTTTATTAGATTTGATAAATATGACCGCATCATCAGGACCATAAATCGCTATTTGATCACTCAGTTTATCTGATTTTGCTATCCACCCTTGCGGCAACTCATTTACCAAAGAATTCAAAATTTTAAAAAGTGTATCCCCTTTAACTAACATACTTGAAAATTCCCTTTAAGTATTTTTATTAATGTTCATCCAATAACAAGCGACGAATATTAATCAAAACCACCTGAGATGTCACATATTTTTGTAAATAATACTAGTTACATATGACTACATACTCACATAAAGCCAAATTGGGTTGGTCGGATGTCACTGAAGACATAACTATTTCTGTTGAATCAGATTTTTGATCATAGAGGTATGACTCAACATGATTAAGAATGATTTTCCGTGTACCTATTTTTATAACTCCATACAACATGAATTTTCCCTCTATAGTACTTTCAAACAAACCTGTTATTAAACAACAGGCATTAAACTAATCGAATTCTCTTACGCCATGCTGCTTACGAGCAGCAACCGTACATTTTTGAACATTATGAAGTAATAATTCAACATCACGTATTGCATTAATTTTGATGGTTGGTGTTGTAGGATCTGACGTTAATAAGATTAAATTACCCATGCCAAAAATCCGCAAAAATAAAGGCTTTACAATAGTTTGATCTTTTACTCTAAACATTTCAGCACTTTCAATTTTAGAAGATAACACTCCCGATTTAATATAAATTTTATCATCTGTAATCGTATATTGATGACATTTCAGCGATAAATATTTAGAGATTGGATAAAGAAAAATAACAGCACACAAGATAGCTATATTCCGCCAAGAAACATAAGACTTGATCTCGTTAGGCATATAAAAATATATTTCTGAAGCAAAATAAACAATAAGCCCAATAATTGTAAATGTTACTAAAAATGGAAAGAAGTTTAAAATTTGTGAAGGTCTGCCTTCCCAACGAAAAATAGAACTGTTCATGCTTTTCTCAATTAAATTAATAAAAGTAATATAAGAACACATGTAAGAAGTAGGCAATAACAACAACCCGTAACTATAAATGGAACACTTTATTTTTTTGAATAAACACCAATAGAAACCTTTAACATTAATCTTCCTTAACTCTTTCACAACCAATCACACTAAGATTTATATCCGTTGAATCTTCAAACTTTGAATTAACAGACAGAAAGTTTTTTGATAACAAGTCTATTTCAAATATTACTGGCCTTACCATCATGTCTTGAGGTGCATCCTCAAGAGTGAATTCAGTCTTGTTGATAATATCACTCGTCCATTTCTCTGGAGATAACCTTATTTTATTTATGTAATCTGTTTTATATGTCCCACTTATAATTGAATCCGATACGTGCCAAATAGAGTCAGTTGATTCTTTTGTGGTAAGTGTTATTTCATAACTTCCATCCTGCCTAAACATTAACTGACTTACTTTTTCCTGATCATACCCGTTAAATCCATCCAAACCAGTACAACTCCATTTTCCATAAAATGTTATATTGCTAGCAAAATATTCCTGAAATTGAATAGGTTTTTCTGTACATCTAAATTGTTTTGGTTGACCGTTTTTACCATAATAAACATCACATAATTGCTCTTTTTGGAATTGAACGTTTGTAGCATCCTTAATAGTTGATAAGTCTTCTCTTTTTAAATCACAACTATACCAAAATTGGTTTTTTGACTGATCTATTTTGGTGACACCACACCTACCGTATTCATTATTAACTATTTGAACAGGATTTTTATCGTTACCACAAGCTGATAAAGATAATGCAAGAACTAGCACTATTGCCACTTTGCTCACAAATGATTTATTTTGCATTTTTCTACGTACCTTCAGTCGATTCTAACTAAAACCCGTTTCGGGGCGTAACTAATATTCATCATATTATCTTAATTACGAGCAATCACAGATTAACCTTGCCGTAGCATTAAACATGTTTTTCGGCTTAGCCTTCTCCATACTATAAACTTGCTGTATCTTTACTACAGACATCACTTTTATTAGATATGTTATAATTAACTTTCAAAAAATGGATAAACTAATGTTCAAAAAAACCATAATCATACTTACTTTTTTAGCTTTAAATTTTCAAGGAACCGCTTTTGGGAAAGAAAAAATAGAAAGAACTATTCCTAGCAATCAAAATATTAAAGTTAGAGCAATAAACTTGATAGGGGGTCCTAAACGTAGTCAGGGTATGTTAGAAAAAATTCTAATAGAAGAACAAGGTAAAGGTTGGACTTATAACTACCATGTTGATATGTCTAATCCTGAAACTGGATTCATTACCAAACTATTCGTTTTTAAAAGAACTACAAAGATTAAAATTAGTAACTAATAAAAGTAACAATACAAACCTCAAAATATGAGGTTTGTATTGTCTAAATCATAAATAAACTTTAACGAAAGTATTTCACTAAAGTTTAAGCATGTTCCGCTTTATTTTTCAGTGCTCTATTAATTAGGGCCTGAGACAAATTAACTTTGTGGCATACACCCGAAAAATAGCTAGTGACCCAATACTTATCACTAAAGACAAATAATATTTTGTCTTCTGTATTTCTCGCGTATGCTGCCGCAGGTTCATCCTCTTTGGTTCTAACAATAATAACTGTCCCGTTTATTTTATCAGCGTTATTTTCATAAAATGATAAAATTGAATCAGGCATTTCAATTAACATAACTCTAGCGTGATAATCTGCCAGTAATAGGTTAGGCTTATTAATCAATCTGTTAGTGTCTTTATCAGTAAAAGTCATGTGGTTTCCTTTATAAATTAAAAAAGCAAACCATCCCCTAAAGGCAATGGTTTGCCCTTAGGGGTTGAAGGTACGATACAAAAAATTATCGTATTATGCGGTGACAAATTGTTTTGTCGTTTGTTAAATAATTAATACTCTAATCAAGCAATTTATAAATAGCGTTGCAATCTTCAGGAGTAAAAATTTTATTTCCTTTTTCGTCCATCAACTCGCTATAAATATATTTTAGATCTTGAATGACTCTATACAATCTACTAGCAACAACGGTATCGGTAATATTCATTGCTATTTGATCTATAATAAAAGTCCATACCACCATACTAGCCCCACGAAGTGATAGCGTTTCAGTTACACCAAATGGTGAACTTAACTCAACACGTTCATCCGATAACATCAAAGGAATAAAGCCTTTCGGCTCGATCTCACTAATATTTTCTTTTTCAATCACTTTAAAGAAATCAAAATATCCTCCTTGATATCCTGTGACCATTTGACTTAAGCCGCTGTAAAACAAGTTCTCGGCATAAATAAACAAAGGCATCCCTTTATAATTGAATTCCCCAAATAAAGCAGGGTAAGCGTTTAATCGTTGGTTGTTTTTAATAATATGAGTGTTCATAGTGATTTTCCTAAATTACAAAATAAAAAAGGCAAAACACTGCTAAGGGCAATGTTCTGCCCTTAGGGGGTGAAGGTACGATAAAAAATTATCGTATTATGTGGTGACAAATTTTCTTGTCGGTTTACGTTATAAAATAACGAAAATTCTACATTTCAACAGTTGGATATATACGATGATATTCTTCTCTGATTTCTGATTCTGTAATTTGATACTCTTTTAAAGCCTCAACACAATCTTCAATCTCACCAGTATAAAAACATTCATAATTGAATAATTCACGCTCAATTATTTTTTTCTTACCATTTTCTTTTAAATCTTTTTTTATACCTGTTTCATTTATATCTGAAAGCCCTGCAACTAAAGCCTTAGTATTTCCTTTTGGTACGATCATTCCCATACCTAAAGAAACATATTCAACTTCAGCAATAGCAGCTTTATCATATTGATCTTGAGAAAATGCAAAGAACGTCCCTGTTTTTTCAAATAGTTCAGTTTGTGCATCTTTTGTATATGTTGATAACGACATAGTGATTTTCCTAAATTACAAAATAAAAAAGGCAAAGCACTGCTAAGGACAATGTTTGCCCTTAGGGGTTGAAGGTACGATACAAAAAAAATACCGTATTATGTGGTGACAAATTTCTTTGTCGGTGACGTTGAGATAGCAACGAAAACTAATAATCAAATAGATAATACCGTAAACGGTTTAAATCTTGTACTACTTTTGAAAGCATACTAAAATAAAATCTCAACTGATTTCTTAGCAGTATATCTAAGTCACAAGTTTACTCATTCTTTAAAAATGAGTACCAACGTCAAATAGAATACTCAATCGAGTGACGGGCTATATTTTATAGTTATTCTTTCTTAACCCTAAGGGCAAATTATTTGCCTTTAGGTGAGTAGTTTGCTTTTTTTTTGGAGCAAACTATGAACACAGTAATAAATACCACTGTTAGCGAAAATAGAGGGAAACCTCGTATTTGGATCGAAGGAAAGAAAATTTCTAACTCCTTTGAACCTGGTGCTAACTACTCTTTAGATTCGGACGTTATTAACAAGAAAATTACATTACGTTCAGATCCAAAAGGCGAATATACGGTATCGGTCAGAAATAGAAATAATAGAACTTGGCCCTTGATTGAGCTAAGAGGTGATATTGTTTCAAAGGTTTTTGCGGTTGCTATGTCATTAAGAATAGTTGTTCGCAACGGCTTATTAATAATAGAGCTTCACGGCAAAATAAAACAATCTGCACAGCGAGTCAGGACTTTCTTAAGTAAATTATACAAAAAAGAAGCGATAGAGATAGGTTCCGTTTTCACTGGATTAGGAGTATTAGACTGCTCCATTCATACGGGTTTATCCGACTGTGGAATTGATAGTTACACAAAATTTGTCGTTGAGCGAGAAGCTAAATATATGGAAGCGTGTTTGTCCAATCAACCCGACCTTTTTCGTAAAAATTCAACTGTGGTACATAGTGCCATTGAGGATGTTGAGTTTGGAAAACGAACAGTGGTAGATGTTTTATTGGCATCATTACCCTGTACGGGGGCTTCAAAAGCGGGTGCAACTAAAAAGAAATTACAAGCAGCAGAGTTCGATTCTGACTGTGGTGCAGCATTTTTTTATTGGTTGAACTTCGTGCAAAACTTTAAACCATTAGTAGCTCTCATGGAGAACGTAACGGGCTATTTAACAACAACTAGCATGCAAGTTATTAAAAGTGTGTTGGCGACTTTAGGTTATGAAGTTATGACAACTGAGTTAAATGGTAACGATTTTGGAACAATTGAAAATCGTGATCGAATGTGTCTTATTGCTATTAACAAGGAGCTAAACGATATAGATGAATTTTGTCTAGATTCCATAGCCCCTTTTAAGCAGCGTGAAAGCTCTATTAACGACTTGCTTGAGCCTATTTCCAATGACCATAAACGTTGGAAAAAATATACTTACTTATCTGATAAAGAAAAGAGAGATCATGATCAAGGAAAAGGCTTTAAACGTGACATCGTTATTGGTACTGAGCAAACAATCGGTACTATTAGGAGGCTTTACGCAAAGGGTGGTAGCTGTGACCAGTTTCTTAAACACCCTGATTTTAGTACTAACGGTTTAACTCGGTTATTTACACCTGTTGAGCATGCTAGGTTGAAGGGAATTCCTGAGAGATTAATTAAAGGATTCTCGGACACACAAAATCATGAAATGTTGGGACAATCAATTTGTTACCCTATTTTTCAGGCCGTTGGAAGAGCATTAGGTAATTGGATGCTTGGACTTCAAAGTAAACAGGCGTATTAGACAACGTAAAAACACCGTCAAATAGAATGCTCAATCGAGTGACGGACTATATTTTATAGTTATTCTTTCTTAACCCACCAGGGCAAATCATTAGCCCTGATGTGGCTATTGATCTGCTCAAAAAACGAGGAAATCAATATGTACAATACTGAAGCAAACAAAGCGAAATTTCATTTCTATTTTTCAACAGAGATTTTATCTCTTATGAATAAAAACAAACTTAACTCTGGCGATTTATTTGGTTACGGTGAAGATTGTTTCATAGTAGATCTTTATGAATACTCGTCTTTGTTGTTCGATGCATTTACTAGTACAGCATTACTCGACTCTTCATTATTTGAGGTGTGTAAATTTCTTGCAATAGAATTTTTTGGGGCTGTGCTAGATAGCGGGGAGCTAACTATGGAATGTAAATTTCCTGAAGTTAATAAATTTAAAAAGACAATTAATAATGTCTTAACTGCCTTTATTAACCGTTAACCAATATCCACCAACCTAAAAGTAAAAACCAGCACAGTCTTTTTTGTGCCGGTCTTTACTTTAACAATTGGTACCAACGTCAAATAGAATACTCAATCGAGTGACGTACTAGCAATAGTTATTCTTTCATCAACCCTAAAGGGCAAATTATTTGCCTTTTAGGGGAATGATTTGCTCTTTTTTTTTGGAGTAAATTAATATGATAAATAATCATAAAGCTGAGTTTAATAAAATATTCAATCAATTTTCGCATCGGCACAATCGATACGATGTATTTAGAGATTTTATCATGATGGCTGGTTTTAGCATTCAAAATTCAGTCTTGAAATGTGAATCAATTGAAGCTGAATATATGGATATTGTTAAGCGTTATAAAAAAGAAGAAGTGAATTTATTTCCTAAACTTTTAGCCGAATTAACTTTAGGGTTGGAGGCAGAAATGGGTGATTTCTTAGGTGATATATTCATGTCTCTTGATCTTGGTGAATCGAGGATGGGTCAATTTTTTACGCCTTACCATCTGGCAAAACTTATGTCTGATTTGTGTGTTGGTGATAAGTTATCGGCTTTATCTGGCAAACCATTCATTACATTAAGTGAACCTGCGTGTGGTGCTGGTGGGATGATAGTTGCAGTAGCTCAATCGATGCTTGAAGCTGGATTTAATCCTTCAGAACAACTATGGGTAGAAGCCAGAGATTTAGATCCCGTTGCTGCCATGATGTGTTACTGTCAGCTTAGTTTGTTGGGAGTTCCTGCCAGAGTAATAACTGGTAACACCCTTACATTGGAACAGAGTAGAGTATTTTATACTCCAACACATTACTTAAATAATTGGAGCTATAAATTAAATAAGTATTGGAACAAAGACGTTGTAGAGCAGAAAGAAGAGGAAATTGTAATCAATACAATACCTAAAATAAGGAGTATTGACACTATTCCAGCCCAAGAAGTTTTTACTAAAACTTTTGTTCATTTAGAATCAAATGTAGAAAAAGGTGAGAATTTTAGTTTATTTTAAATACTCACAAAAAAGCCACTCTATTTAATTAGAGTGGCTTTTTATTTTATACCTTTTATCAATCATGAAACACTACAGACCGAAGGGAAATCTGTCGTGTGATTGTTGGTAAAACGAATAAAATCAGTGCTTAGACAAAAATTTCAACCTTATGTTTATGACCTAATATCTTTGTTCTTGTCTTATTTAAAGCCTGTGCAAACCCCTCCTTCTTTGGATCAAAGTTAAATAAAGTCATATCTCCATCACTCATTATTTTTACTTGAACGTCTTCAGTGCACATCATTGATTTAATTTCTGCATCATTTATAGAGCAACAATTAATCTCACCTTCAGGAGTGTTTAACAAAGTTATATCCATTATTTACCTTTTTTTGCGATTGCTTGTTTAGCAGCGTTCATTGCCCCATTAGCCCCTTTACCTCCGGCAGAACTCAATCCCCCCATCATTGTACTAGCCCCTAAACCTCTTATTACATTATAACCAGCCCAACCAGTAACAATAGTAAACATTAGAGGAATAACAATATATAGATAACTCAGTAGATACAAAAGGTCTTGTGATGAATTCATTGCACTGGGTGACACTAATGCTCCAGTGGTTATATCTCCACTACTAGGATATAAAGCTGCAATAATATTTTGATCTAACCACCAAGCATACATCCAACAAGCCGTTAAAAACCTGAAGCTAAATAACGCCCAAGCGACAGCAAGCACAGCACTTATTGAGTATTTTGACAAAAACAATACAAAAGGAATAAATATAACAACCAACATCAATAAAAAGGCCTGTAAAATTGGTGCGGCATTAAGAAGAATAGTTACATCAATTTCATGCGCTATTCTCTCTTTTGTAACAGCGGTGACTGCTATTAATTTTTTAGCTCCCATCTTGGCGTATTTACTTACGACCCCATCATTAGGACTTGTGTTACTATATGCAAAATCATACCCTCTAGGAGCGTAAGAACCTACAGTTTGATTCAATGCTACTTGAGCAAGAAGATCTTGCCTGTCTGCCATACTTAACGCGCTTTCAATCGTCGCGCTTAGAGTTTCTATCCAATCATTCTCATCAATTATCTTTTTTCTCAAGCCATCAGGTGTATTTGACCACCAATTATCGCAAAAGGGTCTTCCGTTTACTGGCTTATTAGGATCTGCTACATCCCACTCCTTATCCCTTAAGGCTGAAAACAAAAAACCATCAACAGAAGTTTCTGCGCGTAATGAATCATAATAACCTGGTGTGTTAATAAAAACATTAGATCCCATCCAATACGGATCTTCCTCACCTTGAAGGAGAAGAATAGCACCAACAGAAGCTACATAAGGCCCCGTTTCAAAGGGTTTATCATCATTATATTTACTTAACGCTTTAGTGTAACAATCACGCCTAAAAGCCCCTACCTCTTTTCTTATTTCAGGATCTTTAACCGTCAACCTATTTAAAGATTCAATATATTTTCTAAGATCCAATGTTGGAGGAACACCAGCCATTACAGAATGAGTTACACCAACTGAAATATTATGAACTCCCCACCAAAAGACAGGTACATTTACTTCTATTGGGTGATTTTCAAATGATCCCGATGTCCCAAAAGTAGATTCAAGACTATTCACATGATAAGAACTCAATAAAAAGGAATCATCCATAGCAGGGGGAGTAAAAACTACCTCTGTTGCTTGAAAATTCATATAAGGAACACCACAAAACATGATAATAAAGGTAGCAATTATCAATTCAGACATTACCCCTTTAGTGGCTAAATCTTCTGCATCACCAGCTTCAACGCCATTTTTATAATTTATCAGGTGGTCTAGAACAATTCCGATAAAAGGAAGTAACAATAAACCAGTATCTTTTAACACATACCATAAATTATTATAAAACAACCAACCGAATAGAGTAGTAAACATTTCCAAGTAACTATCCACATACATAATTATTATCCCAACCGTTCAATTAAAAGCATAGGTATGTTGAAAACAACAACGAGCTCATAAAATAAAATAGTAAAAGCTAGCAACCTACCTAAGAATATTTTCACACTACCTTTTAAATTCCTTTCAACTAACACAAAAAGAATGAGATAAATTAAGCACCGAAAAATCAATAACACTAAGAGAAAACTTTTATTTTCTCTTACATCTAAATACTCCCCTGTTGTTACTACCCAAATAAAGTTAAAAAGTGAAAAAATAATAATAATCGACATACTTATAAGTTTATATTTATGCCTACCTAGACCGTCCCATATTTTTTTAAACATAATAATCCCTTAGTTTTTAATACGTCCACTTTCTAATCGGTTAGCTTCTTCGTGATAAACAGGATCACTTCTTAGGCTCTTTGTTTCCTTTGCTCTAGTCATATTGAAAAGTAATGGAATAGATTGCCCAAGTAGTTTTTTTCTAACCTCGTTTTCTTTCATCACTAAATCTATTTCATCGTCGATCTCTTGGATGGCTCTTTTAACATTCCTTCCAACTTCAGCAATCTTAAAGGAATCAGTTTCTTTTGAACCTGTGACCAAAGTACGCCTAACAAGTAAAGCAGAATCAATAACGTCAGATACAGCAATTTCATCAGATATTCTATCTAAAAATATTTGTGCTTCATTGGGTCCCAAATACCTGAGGCTATCAATTACTTGAGCAGTTACCATTATCCCTGGTGCTGATATTTCAGCTAAGTTGGTCAAAGTAGCAGCTTCACTTCCGTCGTACATATCGACTAACTTGCTATATACATCATTTTTTCTTTTATTTATTAACGGCAACAAGCCCGCGCCAGGGGTGGATGTAGGCTGACCTAATTCATCTATATCGACACTAACTTCACCGACAACAATATT
>Ga0105358_10000164_pt1 | contig 29225 bp, 32 predicted proteins | sample GOMGulsemesocosm_5_FD_83509 | JGI IMG/M metagenome (GOLD analysis project Ga0105358, IMG submission 83509) | Methane-oxidizing microbial communities from mesocosms in the Gulf of Mexico - GOM15C Gulf of Mexico | ecosystem: Environmental > Aquatic > Marine > Cold seeps | place: Gulf of Mexico... | reverse complement strand
TGAAGTAAGTTTTAATTGGTCATATTTAACTTGGTATTCAACTTTTTTATCAAAAGTAATAGGTGTTCTAATTGATTTATATTCAACTAGTTTCCCATTTTTATGTACTTCTGAAACTTCAGCATAAACCCAGTAATAACCTTGATCTTTACGTAAGTTTTTAATATATCCAGACCATTTACCTTTTTCTTTTAATTCATCCCATAAATCTTTAAATACTGCTTTTGGCATATCAGGATGTCTTACTATACTATGTGGATTTCCAATAAGCTCATTTGGTTCATATCCAGAAATCTGAGCAAAAGTATTATTTACATATGTTATCTTGCCTTTTAAATCTGTTCTTGAAACAATTAATTCTTCATCTGGTACGATTGTTTCTAATAAAAAATTACTTGAGTTATATTCCATGATTATTTTCCTGTTTTGTCAAATGTTCTAGCAAAACCTTCTAAATCTTTTTTCTTTAAATCTCCATTATAAACGATATCTTTTGGATCCATATCATGATCATTTAAAGCTTTAGGAACTACTTCTGCACTATCTAGAACTTCCATATGAGCACTTAACTCATCTTCACTATAAGCCATTTGCATTTCTGCTGCTGCAACGTGAGGAATATTTTCAATAACTTTTAATTTTTTTAATTCTTCTTCAACTCCTGCACCCTCAATAGTAATAATAATTCTTCCTATTTCATCATGCATATGATAATCACATACATCACAATTTTTTAATGATTCTACTACTTCATCTAAATATTTTGGTAATGTTGATACTACGATACTTGAAACATTCATTTTATAATCCTTTAGTTTTTAATCAATTTTATAATAATTTATTCTTTCATCATCACTAGAAACTAAAACTTCTTTTTCATTAATAAATATAATATTTGTTAAAGTTGTTCTATTCCCTTTTAATAAATGTAAATCTTTTTTTGTTTTTGTACTGAAAATACTTACTTCATTATCTTCAGTACTTGCAATTCCTGCAATTTCTCCACTTGGACTTAATCCTGCACTATAAATTAAAAATGATGCATTTTTATAATAGGCACTTTTTGCTTTTATATCATAAACAGCTGCTCTTCTATCTTGACCTGCTGTTAATATAATATCATTTTTAAGGTCAACTTGAAATACATTATCAAGGTTTTGTTCTTTAAATACTTCTAATGTTTTTAATGTATTTACATCAAGCATTTTTAGTTCGCCACTTTCATCTGCAATTACAATATTCCTTTTATCTTCACTTAATACAAAGTTAGAAAACTTAGATTGTGATATTTGTGTCTCATGAATTTTTTTATTATCTTCTAAATTATATAAATACAGTTGATTTGATAGTAAAGAAAAAACTATTTTTTCTTTATCAATAAATTTAGCTCGTGCTATAAACATTCTTTTTTTTGCAGAGATTATTTCTTCAAGTTTTGAATCTTTGTAGATATGAATAGCTCTTCCACCTTTAGTTCCTTGAGAAAGGATTAGAACCATATCTTCTAGAATATCAACACTATAAATTTTAGCCTCTATTAGATCACCCATAAAATCTTTGATTTTTGGAATTGTAATAGATTCTATTTTTGTTTTTGTTTTTATATCAAATATATCAACTCGGGAAGAAGAAGTTGCAACATATAACTTTTCATTTTTTAAAACAATATCAGTAACACTTCCACTTGCTTTATATGTAAAGTTTGGAGTTATATCTTTTGCATTTAAAATATTTAGAAATAAAACTATAAAAAAAAGAGTTTTTAAAAGTTTCATATTTCTCCTTTTCTATATAATTTTAATGGCTTGAGTAGGGCAAACTTTAATACAGAAACCACATGTTGTACATTTATCATTTATTGTTGGCTTAAACATTCTTACAAAATCAATTGCATCATCAAAACATGGATCTTTACATGAAAAACACATTGTATCATTCCATGCTAAACATTCACTTGTATCTATTTGAATTCTTGCTTGAATATTCTTTTTATTTTCTATTGTTAAAACTTCATTAGGGCAAGCATTTGCACATTCATCACAATAGGTACATCCATTGATACTAAAATCAAGTTTTGGTGTTTTATCATCTTGTATTATAATAATATTTTCTTCACAAACAGTAATACATATTCCATCACACTCTATACAGTTTGTCAAAAAAATTGATTCATCATCAAAATAAGGTGGTCTTAGTATATTCTCTTGCTTTTCTTCTTTCTTAAAAGAAGAAGCAAGAGAGCTAAATAGCTCTCTTCTTTCCATATGTTATTTAACACCTTCATTGATATTATCAATTAGGTTTGACTTACTATTAAGTCCTTCTGTTCTGAATTCAGATTGGAAATTGTTCTTAGGAACCATTTTACTGTTCGATTGTGGAGTATGACATTGACTACAGTTAAATCTTGTACCTGATAATGCTTCTAATGGAGTAGCTACAGTTTTAAAATCACTTGTATTTACAACCATTTTTCCTTCTTTTGTAATCTTACCATTTTTATCTAAAGCCGTTGACGGTCTAAAGTTTGTAAAGTGAGATTTAGGAAGTGGAGTTGCTCCCATTGATGGTGCAACTGCTGGATCATGACAACCAGTACAAGAGTTATTATCAATTGTAATTGGTAACATACCATCTACATCATGAGGAATCATTGGAGGTGCATTTTCAAATGCTCTTTCAATTTTTATAGATATTCCTGCTGCAGTTGTACTATATTCTGTTTTATCAGAAGTTGTAGTATCCTCTGTATATAAATTTGTAGTTCTTAATCCTAAAGATTCTTCACTTACCATTTTGCTCGCTGTACATCCAACAGTTAATACTGTTGCTGCCATTACGATTGTTAAAGCTAATTTACCTAACTTCATTTTGTTCTCCCTTTTTAAAATTCTTTATTGAAAAATTAAGAGCATCATCATCACACACTTCTATACATCTTCCACAATTTGTACATTCACCGCTTAACACGGGAATAGATGTCTTTGTAACCATATGTAAAACTTGGCTCTCTGGACAAACTTCTTTACATTTCATACAAGCTGTACAATTAGGTGCATTATGATGAACTCTAATTAAACTAAATTTACCTATTAATGAATATGCTCCACCAAGAGGACAGATATGACCACACCAGCCATTTTTTAAAACAAATAAATCAAAAAGAAATATCACTAGTATTGCTGCCCATCCAAAACCTAAACCAAATATAATCCCTCTATGAACCATAGAGATAGGTGAAATAAACTCAAATGCTGCAATTCCCATTGAAAAAGATATAACTAAACTTATCGCAATAACCCAATATCTTATGTTTCTAGAAGCAGGTTGTTTTTTTTGTATTTGATTAAAACCAAATTTTCTTCTTAAATAGTTTGCTAAATCTGTAATAATATTTACAGGACAAACCCAAGAACAAAAAGCACGACCACCAATAGTCATATAAAAAATTGTGATTAAAAAAGCACCTAAAAGTATGTCAAATGACAATACTGCTCCAGCAACAAACATTTGTAAAACAGCATATGGATCACTTAGAGGAATAATTCCTACTAATAGTGATGAAGATAAATTTCCAGTTAGAAAATTTATTCCATATACATTTGCAATTATATACAAAACCATAATCGAAATCTGTGAGATTCTTCTAGCGATTAAGAATCTATATTTATCTAATAATGTTTTCATTAGTATAAATCCTCCATTGAACTATTTAAAGAATCAATCGCAGATTTCTTACTTATTTCTGTTGTTGTTTCTATGCTTGTTGCATTTTCAAGTCTTTTTTCATCATTTTTGTCCCAGCCTTTGATGTAATAATCACCAGCTTTACCTTCTGCAACTTCTCTAGGAAGTACAAAAATTGCTGCTTTTTCGGTTACACAAGCTTTTTCACACATTCCACAACCAGTACAAACGTCCGCGTGTACGACGGGCTTCATAAATGCATGTTTACCTGTTCTCTCATTCTTTGTGTATTCTATACTAATAGCTTCTCCTAATAAAGGACAAGCTCGATAGCAAGCATCACATTGAATTCCCCAAAAAGCAATACAACTATTATTATCAATAACTGCGACACCCATGTCTGCTTTGTTTATATCTAACTCTTTCTTATCATTTTGTACCGAGAAAATATCTAATGCATCTGTAGGACATACAGGAACACAAGGAATATCTGGACACATATAACAAGGAATTTCTCTTGGCTCAAAAAATGGAGTACCAAGAGGTTTATTATCACCTGGACGTGCTAGCTTCAATGTATCAAAAGGACATGCTTCAACACACATACCACATTTAATACACGTACGTAAAAAGTCATCTTCGTTAAGAGCACCTGGAGGTCTTAATATTAGTTTAGTAGCTGTTACTTCACTAACATATGCACTCCAAGTAAGACCTCCTAAAATGGCAAGACCCGTAGTTCTTGCAATGTTTAATAAAAATCTTCTTCTATCACTTATAGGACTTTTTTTACCAGTGTTCATTTTCAACTCTTTATTAATTTGAGGATTAAATATGCTTGCGACAACATACTCTCCTTAATTACGCTTTATAAATTTTTACAGCACACTTTTTAAAGTCTGTCTGTTTTGATTGTGGACAAGTATAATCAGCACAAACTTTGTTAATAAATACTTTCTCATCGAACCATGGAACAAATACTAGTCCTCTAGATGGTCTATTTCTACCTCTAGTTTCAACTCTAGCTTTAACTTTTCCACGTCTAGATTCAACCCATGCTAAACCACCTTGTTTAACACCATATTTCTTAGCGTCTTCAGGGTGCATGTAACATAATGCTTCAGGAACTGCTCTATAAAGTTCAGGAACTCTCATCGTCATAGTACCTGAATGCCAGTGTTCTAAAACTCTACCTGTACTTAACCATACTGGGTATTTTTCATCTGGCATTTCTGGTGCATCCATATAAGGACGAGCAAAAATTTTAGCTTTGTTTTTTAAAGATTTTTTCTTTTTATCTTTAATACCTTTTAAATCACCTTGTGCTAATGCTTTTGCAAGTGTTCCGTAGAACGCAAAATCACTTGCAGGACTAGCTTTCTTAGCATATGGATCGTATTTAGTATTAAATCTCCATTGCGTTTCTTTACCATCAACAACTGGCCATTTAAGTCCTCTAACTCTGTGATATGTATCGAAATCAGCTAAATCATGTGCATGTCCTCTTCCAAAGTCTGCATATTCTTCAAATAAATATTTGTGAATAAAGAATCCATAACCTTTAAATTCTTTTCCGTCAGATCCGATAACTCTTCTACTATCTCCAAAACATTCACTATTATCATAGCCAGCTTGAATTGGATCTTCTTTATCTAGTTTGTAAGATTTAGCTTTTTTATTAGCAAATAAAATTTCAAACATTGTTGTGTCTTCTGTATATCCCATAGCTTTAGCTTTTGCGATTACATCTGGTAATTTTTTAGGACTTCCGTCTTTATTTTTACCTCGTAATGGTTGTTCACCCCATACGTCTTTAACTGTAAATCTTTTTGAAAGTTCAACCCATTGCCATGTATCAGACATTGCATCACCTACAGGTAATACTTGTTGTCTCCAATGTTGAGTTCTTCTTTCAGCATTTCCATAAGCTCCCCATTTTTCATAAATCATAGCAGATGGTAAGATAAGGTCAGAAACTTTTGCAGAGATACCTGGGTACCCATCAGAAGTTACAATGAAGTTATCCATTTCTCTTGCTGCTTTAATCCAGTGAGATGCAGATGCAGTATCTTGGTAAGGATTACATACATTTACCCATGCAAACTTAATAACACCATCTTCAATATCTCTATGAATTTTCATGATATGTTGATTTCCAACAGGATTTAATGTTCCATCAGGAATTTTCCAAGAGTTTTCAACAATTTTTCTATGTTTACCAGATTTAACCATCATATCAGCAGGTAATCTGTGTGCAAATGTTCCAACTTCTCTTGCAGTACCACATGCTGATGGTTGACCAGTAAGTGAGAATGCACCAGAACCTGGCTTAGCTTGTTTATTTAATAAGAAGTGAACATTGTAAGCTAAAGTATTAACCCATGTACCTCTTGTATGTTGATTCATACCCATAGTCCAAAAAGATACTACTTTTCTTCCTTTTTGAATATATAAGTCTGCCATTTCTTTAATTTTCTTCATGAAATCAGCATCAGATTCGTCAGGATTACCTTTAGAAACTTGTGTAGTATATTCAGCAGTATAAGGGCTTAAGAATTTTTTGTACTCTTCAAAAGAAATTTCCCAGTGTTTAAGACCAGCTGGTTTATTAACCATAACATCGCCTTCTTTATAACCATAAGGAGCTAAAGCCGGTGCTTCATCAGCAGAAACCACTTTTTCCATTTCTTTAGAAATTGTTTCCATTTCTTTTTTACTATATTTACCGTCTACAAGTGATTTTTCACCTGTTCTTCTCATACCATAACCCATGTTAACAGGAGATGCAGCGAATACGATGTGTTCTTTTACGAAATCCCAATCAATTGATTCTGGATTATTGTAAACAATTTCTCTAGCAATATAATTCCATAATGCTAAATCTGAGTTTGGTTTGAAGATAATTTCAGTGTCAGCTAAATCAGAAGTTCTATGTCTATAAGTAGAAAGGTTGATGATTTTTACATTTTTAGGATCTGAAAGTTTTCTATCTGTAACTCTTGACCATAAAATTGGATGCATTTCTGCCATATTTGAACCCCAAGATACAATAGTATCAGTAAGTTCGATATCATCATAACAACCAGATGGTTCATCAATTCCGAAAGTTTGGTAGAAACCAACAACCGCAGATGCCATACAGTGTCTAGCATTTGGATCAATAGCGTTTGATCTAAATCCACCTTTCATCATTTTTTGAGCTGCATATCCTTCCATAACAGTGTATTGACCTGATGCAAATACACCAACACCTTCAGGACCAGAAGCTTTTAAAGCTTTCTTGATATTAACTTCCATTTCATCAAAAGCTCTTTCCCAAGAAACAGGGGCAAAGTTACCTTTTTTATCAAAGTTACCTTTAGCATCTACTCTTAATAATGGTTGCTTTAATCTATCAGCACCATACATAATCTTAGCATTGAAATAACCTTTAATACAGTTTAGACCTCTATTTACAGGGGCTGCAGGATCACCTTTAACAGCAACAATCTTACCACCTTTTGTAGCAAGCATAATTCCACATCCAGTTCCACAGAAACGACAGGCTGCTTTATCCCATCTCCATCCACCTTCTGCGGCAGTTGCTTTCGCAGCTAATTCAGCTGGTACACTCATACCTACTGCTGCTGCTGCTGATGCAGCTGCTGAGCTTTTTAGAAAATCTCTTCTTGATAGCGACATATTTTCTCCTTTAATCAAGTTAATGGTTTACTTAGAGATTATAACACTTAGAAAAGATTTTGATATTGACTAATATCAAGTAAATTAAGTTTAAATTAAGATATTTTTTGTCCTATTTATAGGAGTTGGCTTTATTGGGTTGGTATAAGAAAATTTCTTGAGTAGTAAATTTTATAAATCTTTTCGATTATTAAATATTACTCAACTTGATTCATATCATATTTGTAAGAAAATAATTAAGATAACATTTTAAGATAAATAATTTAAGGAAATAAAATGGCTTTTCATGAATATATTAGAGCAGTAGGAACTGGACCAAAATCAAATAGAGAGCTAAAAGAAAATGAAATGAGAGATGCAATAGAATGCATTCTTAATCAAAGTGTTTGCTCAGAGCAAATTGCTGCTTTTTTATTAGGCTGGAGAGTTCGACTAGAAACAATTGAAGAACTAAAAATAACATTTGATGTTTGTGATAAATATATAAAAAGAAAAACTGTAGAAAACTCAATTGAGCTAGGTTATCCTTTTGATGGTAAAGCTGATAATCCATATATTTTACCTTTAGTTGCTAAATATTTAAAGAAATTTGAGTTGAATATGGTTATAAGTGGTGATTATTTACAACCTGCTAAAAAAGGTTTAACTTTAAAAGAATTAAATGAAAATATTGATTTTGATGAAAATATACATTATTTTGATAGATCTGATTATTTTAAAGAGTTAAGTGATTTATCAAAAGTTAGAAATATATTAGGATTAAGAACAGCATTTAATACAGTTGAAAAATTATTAAATCCAGGAAATTCAAAATACGCTATTAATGCAGCATTTCATAAACCTTATGTTGTTAAATATAATGAATTATTTGGTAGAAATTATGAGCATTTAGTTATCATCAAAGGTAATGAAGGTACTCCTGAAATTTTTTCTAAATGTAAATATTGGTTGAATAATGATGGTGTAATATCTGAACATAAAATTGATCCTGAATATTTTGGAATAAATTATAAGAAGTCAACTACAGTTATAAGTAAAGAAGAATCTTTAAATATGACAAAAAATCCAAGTGATGATTTAGAAAAACTTGCAAAGTTAAATGCTGCAATGTTTTTAATCTCTTCTAAAAAATCTACTGATATTAAAGAAGCTTTTGAGATGCTTGATTAAAAAGAAACAGGTGTAATAGCTGAAATATAAGAAGCTTTTTTTAGGCTTTTATTTTCAATTTTATGAGGGGTTTTGGGATTAAATCTAATACAATCACCTTTTTGAAGTATAAATTCTTTATTATTTAAAGTAACTATAATCTCTCCATCTAATACATAATTACACTCTTCTCCACCTTTTGAATGTGGTATCAACTCTTCGCTTACTCTATTTGGAGCTAATCTTACTAATACAAATTCTATATCACCTTGTAAATCTGGTACTAATAGTTCACAATTGTATAAAGGATCTGGAAAAGATATCTTTTTTCTATCAGCTTTTTTTACTACATAAGTTGATTCATAATTTGTTGATTGGGCACTTAATTCATTTTCATCTGTAAACAATTGTGCTAAAGTTGAATCTAAAACTCTTGCAATCTTTCTCAATGTTTCTACTGAACCTTGAGTAGAACCATTCTCTAATTGAGATAACATTCCCACGGAAATTTTAGCTTGATATGCTAATTCTTTTGCATTCATATTTTTTTTAATTCTTAAGTCTTTTATTTTCTTTCCAATGCTAAATTCTTTGGACACTAGTTTTACCTTTTGTATTTATTCCTTTTACACTATCAAAAAAATTCTTTAATTTTAATACAAGTTAGTTAATTTAAACCATTTATTTAATCTATTTCAGCAACTGTAAATCCTTAATATTACTTTGATGATCAATTCCACTAGAACCTAATAATCTAAAAAGTAATTAAGTATAGTCAGATTATAACCTTAAAGTTATAATCTATAGAGTTTGCAAGTACTTGGAAGTAGATAGGAACACTTATATATAAGTGTTCCTATCTAATATAGTATTTGTTAATTTTAGTGATCTAAAATTTGTTCTAAAAATAATTTTAATCTATCAGACTGTGGATTATCAAAGAACTCATGAGGAGTATTTTCTTCTACAATTTGACCTTGATCCATAAAAATCACTCTATCTGCAACTTTTTTTGCAAATCCCATTTCATGAGTTACACAAACCATCGTAATACCATCATTAGCTAATTCAGTCATAACATCAAGAACTTCACCAATCATTTCAGGATCAAGTGCTGCAGTTGGTTCATCAAATAACATAATATCAGGATTAGAACATAAACATCTAGCAATTGCTACACGCTGTTGTTGTCCACCACTTAATTGATTAGGATACTTATCTGCTTGGTCTGCAATTTTAACTCTCTCTAGATAATGCATAGCTGTTTTAATAGCTTCTTTTCTTGGTTTATTTCCAACCCAAGTAGGTGCCAAAATCAGATTTTCTAAAATTGAAAGATGTGGAAATAGATTAAAGTGTTGGAATACCATTCCAACATGAGTTCTTACTTCTCTAATTCTTTTCACATCTTCAGTTAATTCTAATCCATTAACAATAATTTGTCCTTCTTGGAAAGGTTCAAGTCTATTAATACATCTAATAGTTGTAGACTTCCCCGAACCAGAAGGTCCACAAATTACAACTCTTTCACCTTTTTTTACTTTTAAATTAACATTTTTTAGTACATGAAAATCTCCATACCATTTGTTAACATTATTCATTTCTATCATATATTCTAATTCACTCATAATTTTTTCCTATTCTAATCTACTATTTGTGATCTGTATTAAATTTATCTTCAATTGATTTAGCATATTTAGACATACTAAAACAAATAAGCCAATAAATCATCGTTACAAATACATAACCTTCTGTTTCAAATCCAAGCCAGTCCGTATCACTGTTTGTTAATGTAACCATTGCTAAAATATCAAATAACCCAATAATTAAAATAAGTGTTGTATCTTTAAATAAAGAAATAAACGATCCAACTATATTTGGTATTGAAATTTTAAGTGCTTGTGGAAGAATAATTAATCCCATAGCTTTCCAATAAGTTAATCCTAAAGCATCTGCTGCTTCATATTGTCCTCTAGGAATTGCTTGTAATCCACCACGTACAACTTCTGCTATATAAGCAGCTTGGAATAACGTAATACCAATTAGTGCACGAAGTAATTTATCAAAATCCATTCCCTCAGGAAAGAATAAAGGTAAAATTACTGAAGACATAAATAGTAAAGTAATTAAAGGTACTCCTCTAATAAACTCAATATATATTACACTTAGTGTTTTAATAATTGGCATATTAGATTGTCGACCAAGCGCAAATAAAATTCCAATTGGGAAAGATGCAATAATACCAACTGATGCTACAATAATAGTAAGAAGTAATCCTCCCCATTTTTCTGTTTCAACATGCTCTAATCCAAGACCACCAGATACTAAAGTAAATGTGATAATTGGGAAAGAAATCAAGATAAATGCTTTCATTTTTACATTATTGATTTTTTTAAAGATAATTACATATACAACAAAGATAAATAATGCTAAATTTGGTCTCCAGTAAAGTTCTTCTGGATAAAAACCATAAATAAATTGATTGAATTTTTCAAAAATGAAAATCCATCTAGCACCTTCTTTTGTAATTTCCTCTTTCGTACCACTCCAAGTAGCATCAAAAATCATCCAATCTAATAATGGAGGAATAGTTACATACATTAGATAAAAAGATATAATCGTTAATATTGAACTAAGAATAGAAGAGAATAAGTTCTCTTTTGCCCAGTATATTATGCCTTTTGTGCCTAAAGGAGCAGGTCTTGTTTCTACTTTTTCATAAGTTGCCATTTTATCGCTCCTTTATTTGCATTCTAGAGTTTATATAATTCATCAAAATAGAAATTAATATACTCAATGTTAAATAAACTGCCATTGTCATTAAAATAATTTCAATAGCTTGTCCTACTTGATTCAATGAAGTTCCAGAGAATATTGTTACAAGCTCTGGATAACCAATTGCAGTTGCAAGTGATGAGTTTTTTACCAAGTTAAGATACTGATTAATAACTGGTGGAATAATAACTCTAAGTGCTTGTGGTAAAATAACTTTCTTTAAAATTATATGATCTTTTAATCCTAAAGCACTAGCTGCTTCTTTTTGACCTTTTGGAACCGCTTCTATACCGGCTCTTACAGCTTCTGCAATATAGGTTGCTGTATAAATACTAAGAGCAAAAGCAAGGGCTAAAAGTTCAGGAATTAAAGTCCATCCACCTCTAAAGTTAAAGCCTTTTAGTTCTGCAATTTCTAGCGTTGCTGGACTTCCACTTACTAAGAATACAAAAAGTGGTGCTGAAATCAAAATTCCTAGAGAAACCCAAAAAGTTGGAAATTCTTTTCCTGTTTCATCATGTTTCTTACTTGCCCATTTTGATAGGTAGATAACTGAAATAAGAGCTATTATAAAAGCAATAATTACAGCTGTAAAACCACTTTCTAAAATGGGTCTTGGAATATACAAACCACGATTATTAAAGAAGATTGAATCAAAGAAAGTAATACTTTGTTTGGGACTTGGGAGTGAGGCTAATACAACATTATACCAGAACAGAATTTGTAATAAAATTGGAATATTTCTAAATGTTTCTACATATATCATAGATAACTTAGATACCATAAAATTTTTTGATAATCTACCAATACCAACTAAAAGTCCAATGATTGTTGCAAATATAATACCAATTACTGAAACTAGTATAGTATTTAATAATCCAACAATAAAAACTTTTCCATGTGTATCTGATTCATCATATTCAATTAATGATTGTAAAATTCCGAATCCAGCTTCTGAACCTAAAAAATCGAATCCTGTATTAATCCCACGTTTTTCAATATTTATAAACATATTATTTATAACAAAATATGTTACAAGAAATATTAATACTAATGCAATTAGCTGATATATAATAGCTCTATTCTCAGGGTTGTTATAAAAAGCAACTTGAGGCTGTTTTGCTCTTTTATGTTTTTTCATTTTTTTACCTTGTCATTTGAAAAGGGGAATATTATTCCCCTTTTATTAAATAATTAATTACGTGCGTATTTATTATCTAATTGGTGCTCCATATTGAAGTCCACCATCATTCCAAAGTTTATTTAAACCTCTTGAGATTTTAAGTGGTGAGTTTTTTCCAACATTTCTTTCAAATGATTCACCGTAGTTTCCAACATTTTTAATAATATTGTATGCCCATTTAGCATCTAAACCTAAGTTTCTACCAGATTCTCCAGATTCTCCAAGAATTCTTTTAATACCAGGGTTTTTACTACCTTTCATAGAATCAATATTTGCTTTTGTAATACCAAATTCTTCTGCATTTAACATTGCAATATGAGACCATTTAACAATATTAAACCATTTATCATCACCTTGTCTTACAACTGGTCCTAATGGTTCTTTTGAAATAATTTCAGGTAATACTTTAACTGAAGTTGGATCTTTTACTTTTAATACTAATCCATATAATTGAGAAGCATCTGAAGTTACAACATCACAACGACCTGATTTAAATCCTTCGATAGTTTGACCAGATGTATCATAAGTAATTGGTTTATAAGTCATTTTATTAGCTTTAAAGTAATCTGTTAAGTTAAGTTCAGTTGTAGTACCTGCTTGAATACAAACAGTAGCTCCATCTAGTTCTAATGCAGAATTTACACCAATACTTTTAGAAACTAAAAAACCTTGACCATCATAGTAGTTAACACCAGCAAAGTTTAAACCTAAAGAAGTATCTCTAGTATTTGTCCAAGTAGTTGATCTAGATAACATATCAATTTCACCACTTTGAAGAGCAGTAAATCTTTCTTTAGCAGTTAAAGGAACATATTTAACTTTTGAAGCGTCACCAAATACAGCAGATGCAACAGCTTTACACATATCAACATCTAAGCCTTTCCATTGACCACTTGAATCAGTAGCAGAGAAACCAGCAATACCAGTTGAAACACCACAACTTAATGCACCTTTCTTTTTAATTGAATCTAATGTATCGGCAGATGAAATACTTGTAGCTAATGCTAAAGCAGCAACTGATAATGAGGCAGTTTTTAATAATTTCATTTTCTATCCTTGTTTTTTTAATTGATTTTAATTTTTTATTTATAGGAAGCTATAAATAAACTAACAGAAATAGTATAAAAGGAAAAGATAGCATTTACATAGCAATATTTGTATAAATTTTAAACAATATTAAATTAATTACTTAAAATGTCTTATTAAATTCTATTTAATTGCAATTATTGGTGTAAGTAATTTAATTTAGTTAAACTATTTTACACCTTCGTGAGCTTATTTTTTAGGAGGGATAGATATTGGAACATATTTAATACATCTAGCTGAGAAAAATTCTCTACTATAGTTAGGAGAACTAAAATTGTGGTCTGATAAAGTCCATTCATTAGATCTTTCAATTGTCACACTTTGAGCTACTTTTCTAATAGCTCTACTTTCGCAAATTACTTTTTCACCTTTTTCAAAGGCACTTTCAACACCATCCATTCTATCAGTTGTAACATAATAATGCATACCAATAAACATTGCAATTGCGGGACCAACAAAAATCAATCCTTTTACTACTGAACCTTTACTCATAAAAGGTCTAGTTGTTACAAATAAAGTGATTATTATTGTAAATAAACCTATACCTAAATAACCAGCTTCGAGTTCTAAAAATAATTCCATTTTTTATTCCTTATTTAATATATTTTTCTTCCCAGTGCTTAAATTCATCACTAAAGTATTTAATTCTAATTTTTTTAAACTCTCTTGATGAATAAAGTGGCATATTTGACTTATATGGTATTTCTTTTTGAATATTTTCAATAACTGATTGTGTGTCTTCTTTTGTTTTACCATGAATCATAGTAAATAAGTTATAGTTCCAAGTAGGGTACTTAGGTCTTAGATAACAATGTGAGACAGCTGAAAAAGATGCAGCAATCTCACCGATTCTTTCACCTTCTTTACCTTCTTCTATATCCCAAGCTACCATGGCATTTGCATTAAAACCAGCTTTTCTATGATTTAAAATACATGCAAATCTTCTCATTACACCAGCATCTTGAAATTCTTGTAAAGTTGAAAAGAAATCATCACTAGAAATATCTAGTTTTTCAATTATATGTTTAAATGGTTCAGAAACTATTTCAATATCATTTTGAGCTTCTTTAATAATATTAAAGTGGTGATTAGTTAATTCAATGTCTTTAAATTTCTTTTTTTCAACTTTTTCTTTTTTATCTTGCTTATTAGTTGTATCTAATTTTACAGATATTTTAAAAAGTTTTAAAGTTGGCAATAGAATATAGTCGCTGGCTTTAGTAAGTTTTGATAAAAGTTCAACGGTAGCTTCTAAATCAGATTTAGATTGTGGAGAGATAGCAATTGTAAACCAGATGTTGTATTTATGGTTTCTTTCATAGTTATGAGAAATACCTGGGTGAGAGTTTAGAATCACTATCGCATCATCAATTTTATCTGCATTAATCTCAAAAGCAACAAGTGAAGATTTATAACCTAATCTTTTTGTATCAAAGATTGCTGAGGTTTGTCTAATAATTTTATTTGATTTTTCTTCTTGTAAAATCTTTATTACTTCATCTTCTGTTGTATTTAATTCTTTTGCAATTTGTTCAAAAGGTTTAATGACAAGTGGAAAGTTTTTTTGTACTCTATATAATATTTCATCTTTCATATTTCTTCCTATAGTCAATCTTGAGAGAGTATATCAATAATTCTTTTCTTGTTCATTGACCTGAAACAACTTTTTAGCTTGACATATATTAAGTATTTGAACAATAAATTTAACTATAATTTCTAGTATAAATTCTAAAGGATATTTAAATGTCATATTTCCCAGTTTTTATAAAATTTGATAGTAAAAGAGTTTTAATTGTAGGTGGAGGAAAAATTGCTTACAGAAAATTAAAATATTTATTAGAGTTTACTAATAATATTACTCTTATATCGAATGAGTATATAGAAGAAATAAACGAGTTAGTAAAGATAAACTCTTTATCTTGTGAGCAAAGAAATTATAATGTAAAAGATGCAAAAGGTTTTGATATTGTAATTGCTGCAGTTGACAATATAAAGTTACAAGAATCAATTTATCAAGAAACAAGAGAATATAATTGTTTATATTCCTGCGTTGATGTTCAAGAGTATTGTGATTTTATATTTCCTGCTTATATAAAAAAAGGTGATTTAACAATTGCTATTTCTACATCGGGGAGTTCTCCTGCGATGGCAAAACATTTAAAAGTTTGGCTAGATAAAATTATTCCAAACTCAATTGCAGATTTTTTTATACAAATGAGAAAATATAGAGACACAATGCCAAAAGGTAAAGAGAGAATGGATTTTTTAGATAAAAAAGCTAAAGAATATATAAATAATTTGAAGGAAGAGAAATGAAAATAAGTAGATTATTAATAGTAGCATTTTTTGCTGTATTTATGTTATTAGGAATAATGGCATTAAAAGAAGGAATGCCAAGTAAAAAAGATGAACGAGTCTATCCTATTTTACAAAAATATATTCCATATGTAATAGAAAAAAGAGCTGGTGGATTATCTATTAAAAGTAAAATTACTGGTATTAAAGAGAAACCACCTGCTAAAGTTGTTTATGGAAGACTAGACCAATTAGAGAAACAATGGGGAAAAGAGTTTTTAAAGCTTGATGGTATGACTTTATCAATACTTGATAAAAATAAAAAACAAATTACAAAAATAATACTAAAAAATGATGAAGAACTCTCTTGGGTTAAAGAATATTTTGAATTTAAATAATTCTATTCACTTAATGTAGGTCAAGTAAAATATTTGTTTTTTTAACTATACTTTCATAAAATCAATTCTAAAACTTAGGAGATTATATGAAAGTTCAGTTAAAAGATATTTTTTTATTTAAAGACTTATGTGATCAGACTTTAACTCAAATTGAAGAATTCACTACATTACTTAAATTATCAAAAGACAATATTATATTTTATGAAGGTGATGAATCAAAATATTTATATATACTTGTCAAAGGTATTGTAAAACTTTATAAAACAGCTTCAAATGATAAAGAAATTGTTATGAAATATTTTCATTCTAATGAGCTAATTGCTGAAGTAGCTAACTTTGATCAGATTCCTTATCCTGCAACTGCACAATGTTTTACAGAATCAGATGTTTTAAGAATAGATTTTGAAAAACTAAAAGAAATTATATATAAAGATCCAGAATTAGCATTTATGATTCAAACATCACTTATTAAAAAAATTAGAAATTTAGAAAAATTAGTTTCATTACATGTTGTTCTTGATTCAAAAGAAAGAATTGCAAAGTATTTATGTGAACATGCAGATGATTTTTTTAATACAAAAAATATTATGGTGGCAGAAATATTAAATATTTCACCTGAAACACTTTCTAGAATGCTAAGAGTATTTAAAGATGATGGTCTAATTGATAGTAAGACAAAAACAGTAGATAAAGAAAAATTAAAAGTTTTCTTTACTTAGTAAATCAAAAGATTAAAGTACTAATAAGTCCATTTAATCTTTTCTCTTAATTTTACAACTTCTCCAACAACAATAATTGCTGGTGTTGGCATATTTTTAGAATCTTTTACAATATTTTCTAATGTTGAAACTACAACTTCTTGTTCAGGTGTAGAACCTTTAGAAATTACTGCACATGGATAATCTTTATTTTTTCCATACTTTATAAGCTTTCTTGTAATTAATTCAATATTATGGAATCCCATTAAGAAGATTAATGTTTCATCATTTAAAAAACTTTCCCACTCTATTTGAGATATCCTTTTATCAGGTGATTCATGACCAGTTACAACTCTAAATGATGTAGTGACACCTCTATGAGTTACAGGGATTCCTGCATATGCTGGAACTGAAATAGCTGAAGTAATACCTGGAATAATTTCAAACTTAATTTCTCTCTCAAATAAATAAATAGCTTCTTCTCCCCCTCGACCAAATACAAAAGGATCTCCACCTTTTAATCTTACAACTTTTTCATATTTTAGTGCAGCTTGGTAGATTATTTCATTTATTTCATCTTGTGGAACAGAATGTTTACCGTCTTGTTTCCCTACATAAATTAATTCACAACCTTCTCTTGCTGTTTCTAAAATTTTTGGATTTGCCAATCTATCATAAATAATAATATCAGCTTCTGTGACAATTCTTGCAGCTTTCACTGTCATTAATTCAATATCTCCAGGACCAGCTCCTGTTAAATATACTTTACCCATTTTATTTCCTATCCTCATATATAAATATTCCTGAAGGTTTTTTAATATTAAATATTTCTCTATTTAAAAACCATTCTTTTGTGTGTATTACTGCTACTTTATTTGTGTCATTTACAGATACATATAACTGTGGTGATTTATTTGACCATCTTACATGTAAAACTTTTCCATTAAAATTAAATGTATGTATAATTTTTAATGTTTTTGTATCTATTATTTGAATTGTAGGAAAATCTTTTCCGGAATAAGTAACTGCTAAATGTTTTTTATCAGGACTTAAACTTGTAAATACTGGTAAACCTTGAGTTTCAATATTTTTAATAAAGTTAAAATCTTTATCATAAACTAAAACCTTAGTATCTCCAACAGCTGGAACAAATACTTTATCTCCACCAATACTCCAAAAACCAAAGTGAGGTACTTTTAATACCATTTTTCGTTCATCACTTAAATAGATTTTAATTTTTTTGTAAGTCATTGTATCTAAATCAACAACACCATAATGAGGTGATGTAAAGAAACCAGCAATATAGTTATTATCTTTTATCATTGCATCAAAAGGTAACTGTCCTACATCTTTAAATTCTTTATAAACTTCAAAGTTTACAGTGTCCTTACCTTCATTCATGTCTTTGTAAACGCTGATTATATCATTATCCATTTGTGAAAAGATTAAATAGTCTTTATATATTTTAATTCCCACATTTTTAGAGTTTGTTTTTATTTTTTTAATAGGTTTTAAATCTCTATCTAAAATATCGACACTCTTATCATCATAGTTAGCAACTGCAACATAATTTTTGCCAATTACAAAACCAATTGCTGATTTAGATGTTTTATATTCTGCTAATATTTTTTCGCTATCTGGATTGAATTTAATTACATATCCATCTCTTGAAATAACATAACCATCTTTACCTTCAAATTTAACAACACCATGATTCATATTTCTCATGCCTTCTATATTAGTTCTTTTTAAACCATTATAGATTGTTGCTAATGACGAACTTTCTCTTTCAACTACAAAAAACTTTTCTTTTGCGTAAAGAGAAGTAAGTGTTATTGCTGCTATTAAAAATATTTTTAAAAATTTCATATTAATTCCTAATTTCTTCATTTGTTAAATAACATGATGGATCTTCTTGCCATAAATCTCCACTTATTGCATAAGCTCTAGATCTTGAACCACCATTACAAATATCAATGTACTTGCAATCAGCACATTTACCTTTGATATTTCGTGGATATGTTCTTAATTGATTTAATATATCATTATTTTTTGAAGTCCAAATTTCATCAAAAGGAGTTTGTAAATAGTTTCCAACTGTAAAAGGAAAGAAAGGATCTGGTTTTACATTTCCAGCCCAATCCATATTTCCAAGTCTATTACCAGCAGAATTTCCACCCCAAGTTTTAAGCTTACTTTCTAGTAGTTCTACTTTATCTGGATATTCTTCTTTAAATCTATTTAATAACATAACTGCATCCATTTCCATATTTCCAGTTACTAAATCGATTTTACTATCATTTTTATAATATTCAAAGGCTTTATCAATTATAAAATCGACATATTCTCTTCGCTCACTCTTAGTAATATCAATTTCAAGATTATCTTCACCACGCCCTGAATAAACTAAATGAGAAATATATAACTTATCTACATTTAATTTTTCACATAATTCAAACATTTGATAAAAACTATCTTGTGTTTCTTTAGTAATTGTAAATCTAATTCCAGCATTTCCACCATGTTTTTGTACAAGTTTAATTGCATCAATAGATTTTTTATAAGCACCTTTTTGTCCTCTAAATTGGTCATGAACTTCTTCAATACCATCAATAGAAATACCAATATAATTAAATGTCTTAATTATTTGATCAACATTCTTTTCACTTATATATAATCCATTTGTAGAAAGATAAGTCATAATTCCATTATCTTTCATACATTGTGCAATATCAAAAATATCTTTTCTTAAAAGAGGTTCTCCACCTGAAAAAATAACAAAGTTTACTCCACCACTTTTAAGTCTCTTGATTGTCTCTTCAATCTCTTCAAAAGTTAGTGTATCTTTTTCATTTGCATCAGCTTTACTATAACAGTGATGACAAAATAAATTACAACGATTTGTAAAGTTCCATATCATTATAGAACCATGTAATGTTCTTGATTTTTGATCTTCAAGTGTTGTTTTGATTAGGTTTGACAATCTAAACATTCTATTTATCCTTTTTTGATTTAAAAGAGTAAATGAAATCACTTATTGCATTTAACTCCTCTTTTGAAAGTTTGCTTTCAAAACTAGGCATAACAGATCTTTTATGTCCTAATTGTTCATACATAGATTTAGGAGCTATTATATGACCTTGAATCTCTCCTATTGTTCTTTTATCTGCAATTTCTTGAAATGATGGTCCAAAGGCTACAGAAGTTTGATGATGACAACCCCAACAATATGTTGTAAATATTTTTTCTCCACTTAGATTTTGAGCTAAACTAAGTGTTGAAAGAAATATTAGTACAAGTGGTATTTTAATAATAATACGCATTTTGTACTCCTTTTTTTTGTTAAACAATGTTAACATAATTGAAAAATCTAACACTTGATGCCCATCAATATTTTAACTATATAATCAGATAAGATTATAGTTATATTTATAATAAAGGATATTTTAATGAAAAAAGTATTGCTAGCACTTTCTTGTGCATCTTTACTATTTGCAAATAACTACGATTTAGGTTTGCAGTCGTATAAAAATAATGAGTTTACAAAAGCTCATGAATACTTTATTACTAGTGCAAATAATGGTAATTCACAAGCTGCTCATAATCTATCAATTATGTATAATAATGCGGATGGAGTTGAAAAAAATATGAAAGAATCAATTAAATGGCTTAAAAAAGCCAGTGATTCTAAAAACCCTTTGGCAATGACACAATTAGCAAAAAATTATATAAGTGCTTATGGAGTTGAAAAAAATAATAAAAGAGCAGTGGCATTGTTCACAGAAGCTGCACTTTTAGATAATAAAGAAGCTGCTTATAACTTAGGATTTATGTATGCAGTTGGAACTATTGTAAAGCATGATAATAAAGAATCAATATATTGGTATGAAAAAGCTGCAAAACTTGGAAGTACTGATGCTCAAATTAATTTGGGATTTATGTATATATCTTCACAAGGTGTTAAAAAAGATATGAAAAAAGCAGCAATGTATATAAAAAAAGCAAAAAATGCTGGAAACTTAAAGGCACAAGCTTTATGGGATCAGTTTGAATTAGCTAAATATTAGGAGTAAAATATGGAAATTGTAATGACATTAGTTTTTTCATCTGTAATGTTGGTTTTTATGATCTATCCTGCTATGAAAATAGTAGAGTTTTTAGAAACAAAAATGCATGTTAGTGATAAAATGTATAACGTTTTAACAGTAGTTCTTACTATTGTATTATCATTAATTGTTGGGGCTGGTTTATACTACTTATAATCTTTTTAAGATTATTTATTAAAATTTATAGAATTTAACAATTCTATAAATTTCTCTTTACTTTCAAAGCCATACATTGGATGTGTTAAAAAAGATTCATCTATATACTCTTGATTTAGAAAGTATTTAGCTAGAACTTTGTTTGATTCTTTTGTTCTTTATGAGCACTTTCTAATGCTTTATCATATGATGAATACCATGAAATATTTTTTGAATATAAGTTTGAAATTAAAAGAATAAGTAATAGAAGTAATTTAAACATGAGATTAAATAAAATATTCATCTCAAAAGAGATGAATATTTGCTATTCCTAATTAAGCACCAGGAATATGTTGTCTGTGTTCAACAGAATAAGTAAATGTAGGAGTAGTTAAGTTATTAATATATTTAATAAATTTACCAGTCTTAGATTCATAAATACCAATTCTTCCAGTTGTCCATTCAGAGATCATTGTCCATTTACCATGATTTGCAGGTTCTGCATGTAATAATCTTGGTTGAACAGGATTTTTGATTTTATCACCTGGTTTATCAGTATATTCTACAATTTTATCTTTACCAATTATTGGATTAGATTCTGGGAATGTTACAGTTTTGTACTGAGTTGCATCCCAAGTTTGTAATATTTTTTTAGTTTTAGCGTCAATTAATTGACCTTCTTTTTTACCAACTTTTACAATTTTGTCAGTTACTAAAGTTTCTTTGTTAATTAAGTGAACTTCATTATAAGTTGCTGGTTTACCAAGAACTGTATCTGCCCATAAATATGGAGTATGAGGTGCAGTTCCTATGAATAATCCACCACCAGAAGTCTTAACTTTTTTAACGATTTCCCAATTAGAATCCCAGATAACTACTGAACCTTGATTCATAGTAACTGTTGCGTGTAATTGTTTACCCATCTTTTTGTTATACCAAGAAGAACCTTGACCTGGATGTGGCTTAGATTTTTTACCTGTATAAACTTTTGCTGCTAAATTTTTCTCTTTAAAGTCAACAATACCCATTACATCTGAACCTTGAGAAGCAATCATAAAGTATCTACCGAAATCTTTACCTTCGTCTTCATTTAAGAATGCATCATGTAAAACTTTACCAATATTTGGAACATCTCCAACAATTGTGAAGTTAGGTTTAGAATAATCAATAATATATACTCTACCTGCATCTTTTAATGCCATTGCAAAGTAAGGACCATAAGGAGTATCAGCTAAAGATGCAACTCTTGATGCTTCAATTTGACCATCAACATTAATAACTGCAGATGTATCATAAGCTTTTAATGGCTCTAAAGTCATTGCATCACATAAAACTGCTCCACCTGGAGTATAGTTTCCTGCAATTACGTATTTACCATCTGGAGAAACTGCAAGTCCTCTTGATTCAAAACCAACTTGAACTGAAGCTAACGCTGGTTGACCAGGTGCTGCAATATCAAACATAGTTAATCTACCAGATCTAGAAATTGAGTATGCATATCTTGGATTTTTCTTATTAGTTACTGTAACATGAACTGCAAATCCAGCTTTATGTCTAGATAATACTTTTCCGTTAGTTGAATCAATAAAATCAACTAAAGATGCATCTCTTTCAGTTGCAAACGTAATATCAAGAACTGATTTTGTATCATGTGATTTTGTATATTTTTTCGCTAATGCTTCTCTATCAGCTAATTTAATCCATGTTCCGTGAATTTGTTTGAAATCTAATTTATAATTTGTATTATTTTCCCAACCCATTAACCAATCAACCATACCATCAGCATCATCTTTTGAGAATGAATGATCCCATTGTGGCATTGCAGTATTTGGAACACCAGCTAAGATAGCATCTCTAAGTACGTGTCTTTCTTGTTTTTTAAGTGCACCAGGTCTTAAGTCTGATCCTACACCACCTTGGTGAATTGGTCCATGACATCCTTGACATTCTTTTTCATAAACTTCTGGAAAATTCATATTTGAAGTACCTGCAAATAAAGAACCTGCTGTAACTACTGAACATGCTACTAAACTTAAAACTTTACCTGATTTCATAATTTTCTCCCTTTATAATTATATACATAATTAATACAAGGCCTTTATAGTAGCTTTTTATCTAAAATTAGCTATATTTCCGGCGAGTTTTCTTATAAACTTATTTTTTTGAGGGGAACACGACTGCCCCTCATATTTCTAATCTTCTAGTTCGTCTTCTAATCTTTTCTTCTCAGACTTATAAATCCAAAACATTGGAAGTACAATAAAAGTATGAAGAAACAGTGTTAACGTTAATGGACCTTGGTTTAATGTTGCAAAAAAACTAGGTATCAAATCTGTCATTGGTTCAAACATTTTATATCCTTTCTATTTAATGTGAATAGAGTTTTTAGATGTAGTTAATAAATCTTTGATTAGGTAAATAAACCCAACGAAAGTTACAATACCCATCGCAAGTCTCCATCCTATACCTTGAACAAACCACATCATATCTTGTGATACAAAGAATCCTTCCCATGTAGCACCCATTTGAGCTCGTTCAACTAAAACTTGACCGTAACCTGCAATTGTTAAAGCTACTGTCATACCCATAACACCAAAACAAATTAAGAATACAGCCATTTTTGAATCAAAAGTAGCTTTAAGTATTGAAATGTTGTTTTTACCTTGAATTGCCATGTAGAACATACCAATTAAGATTGTTGCATAAGCTCCAAAGAACGCTAAGTGTCCGTGAGCAGATGTAAACTGTGTACCGTGTGTATAAATATTAACTTGTGGCAATGTGTGGAAGAATCCCCATACACCAGCTCCTAAGAAGTTACCAAAAGCATTCATCACAAACCATGTAAATGCAGGTGAGTTATTCATTGAATGATAACCTTCTCCACTAGCTTTAGATTCAGCTTCCTTAAGACCAGTTTCTTTTCCCCAATCGTAAATTACATGAACAAACATAGCAATTAAAGGAACAGGTTCTAATGCAGAGAATAAAGCTCCAATTTCCCACCAGTACTCAGGTGTACCAATCCAGAAATAGTGATGTCCCATACCTAAGATACCAGAACCAAATAACATTGATACTTCAATCCATAGCCACATTTCAACTACTTCTCTTCTTGCTCCAATAATCTTGATTAATCCATAAGATAATAAACAACCAACGAATACTTCCCACGTAGCTTCAACCCATAAGTGAATTACCCACCACCACCAGTATTGATCAATAGAAATATTATCTGTGAAGAACATACCAGCTAAGTATAGACCAGCAAGTGCAAGAACGTCAGCCATTAATACAGTAACGATTCCTGTTTGTCTACCTTTCATTGCAGTTAAAAATAAGTTTGCAACAAATATTAGAACAACAACAACAATACCAATATCAGCCCATCTTGGAGCTTCAATATATTCTCTACCTTCATGGATTAACCAGATAGATGATTCCGTTGCAGGTCCAATTTGAACGATGATGTATACTAATACAACAACAGTAATAGCAGCTGTTAAAACAAAGAAACCTAACTTAGCAATTTTAATACCAACAGTTTCTATTCCAGTTTCTTCTGGTAGTAACCAGTAAACTGAACCAATCATTGCATATAACATCCAAACTACAAGGGCATTAATATGTACCATTCTTGCAACTGAGAAATCAAATATTTCAAAAAGAAAACTTGGATATAAAAATTGAGCTGCAGCAATAAGGCCCATTAATAATTGAGCACCAAACAATATAGCAGCTACAGTAAAATACCAAGTTGCTAATTTTTGTGATTCAAATTTTAAATTACTTTCCATGAATTGCTCCTGTTACACCATCAGTTGACATTCTCGCAAAGTTTCTAGGGAAACCATTGGTATCAATTGAAGACATGTGTTTTAAGAATGCTACAAGACCCATAGCTTCTTTTTCTGTAATATCAAGATCTGGCATCATTCTCTCATGAGTTGGATACTGAGATGGATCTTGTAAAAATTTAGACATAGCTTCTTCTTTTGTTGAAGAATTAGTCATTCCTAAATATGGTCCAGATGGTCCCCATGCTGGATCAAGCCAAGCTTTAGTTAAATCAGGAGCATAATAAGCACCATTTCCAAGTAAAGTGTGACAGTTCATACAGTTCTTAGTTTGTGAACCTAATTTTCCTAAATGAAGTAGTGCTCTAGCTTCATCTTCAGACCAATCGTCTCTTCCAAAAAACTTTTCTTTTTCACCAATAACTGGTACCTCATGACCTCTTTTTGTATCCATCTCATAAGTAATCTTATAATTAATTACAGTTGGTCCTGGTACTCTTTTTGTAATACCAGCTTTTAAATCTGCGTCTGTTCCCATACTAATTTGACTCATTGAATCAAAAGTTAACCAAATTAGTAAAATTGAAGCAAAACCAGTTACCCAACCCGCTGATCTTCTCCAAAAAGGAATACTTGTCCATACTGAAACAACTTTCTTTGACATTTTTTCCTCCTATTTTTATTGTTCGTATCGTTCTTCAGAACGTTGATTCAAGTGGTAGTATAAATGTGGAAGGATCAAGTAACACACCATTGTTACCATTAATGCTTTCATAGTGAAATCATTACTTTGAATCATGTCTGCGAAGTAATAGGTACAATATGTTTGTAATACCCAGAACATATATGCAAAAGGCATATATATTTTTTTAAGCTTACCCATTTTTACTAGCGTATATATGGCTACGTAAAACAGTCCAAATAACAATACAAACGAAGATGATAAAAATATTGGCAAGAATTCATCCAGTGCAATCTCAGGTCTAATAATTAAAACAGGTTCCATACTTTTTTTCTCCTCTTTTGCTGATGCAAGAACTATGGAAAAATTTTAGTCTAAAGAAGATATAAAAAAAATGATATATGTCAATTTTGAAAGGAAATTGGAGTTAAAATTAACAAATAGTTAATAGTTAAAAACTATTTGTTATTATTTATGTTGCAAGTCTTAAGAAGTGCATCTAACTCTTCTTTTAAAAGTTGTAGTTTCTTCGTGGTATTTATAAGGTCTTCATGGGATTGAATAACAATATCTTCACTTTTATTAAGTTTATTTGAAATTTCATTTGAATGTTTTAACTGAGTAATTATGTTATTAAATTCTTCAGTAATTTCCTCAAGTTTAACAGAAGCATTCTTTGATTGTTCAATGGCAATAGAAGAATAATCCATAGCAGAATTTATCTTACTGATAAAACAATTTATGGTATCAGATGCATCAATTATTTCTTTTTCTGCTTCTATATGAATAGGTTCTAAATGAGTATTATCAGAGCTTTCTGTAAGTCTTTTTGAAAATTCAAAGAATTTTTTTACATTATCTTCCATTGCTCTTAGTTGAAAGAAACTATAAAAAATAAGTGAAATTATCATTAATCCAAATATGTATTGAATATATCTTATATAATCTGTTTTTTCTTCACTATAGCTAGTATACATTGAAACTAGTTTATCTACTTCATTTAGTAAAGTGTTATTAGTAATATAAACAGAATTAATAATATTCTTTAATCTAGGCTTAGTAGTAGATTTATTTATAATATGTTCTTTAAAATCATTAATATTTAAATAGAAGGTATTCCATAAAATATCAACTTTTGATATTTGATTAGCAATTAAAGCAGTAGGAGCTTTTTGTATACCTGTTAAATTATTACCATTCTTTAAAGAGTTTAAATTATATATAAATTCAATAGTAGCCGTATCTAATTCTGTAAAAGAAATATTACTATTATGATATAAATAAAAGATATTTTTAGAAATTTTCTGCGTTAACATTCTTTCTTTTCCTGCAATATTAATTACAAGTGCATCTTTTTTATTCTTTTCATTTAGATAAATTGTTGTTAGAATTATACTAGTCATTAGAACTACAAATAAAATTCCTATTATCTTTATTTTACTACTAATAGTGTTTGTTTTCATACTCCTACTCCTCTAAATATATATTCTAAGGCAGTTTTATTTTTTATTTTAACTTCACCATTATCTATTTTAATCGTCTCATTTCTTGATAGTTTTTTTAAAACTCTTGATAAAGTTTCTGGTTGAATATGTAACATATAAGATACTTCTTGTCTTTTTAATTTATTAAAGATATCAAGGTCTTCATTTATCATAAATGCAACTTTTGCAGTTGCATCAAATACTAGCTCTCTATTTACAATACATTGCAATTGCTGTGTCTTTTTTAGAAGTATTTCTATTAGTTCTAAAGATAGAATATTTTTAGATAAGAATAATTCTTTAAATTTTTTTAAATTTATTGATAAAACTTGGGAATCTTCAATAAACTCAGCATTAGAAAAACAATATATATCATTATGTTTAATTGAAGAGAGTTCAGAAATCATTGAATTTTTGTAAATATGATAAAGAAAAATTTCATTATTAAACTTATCTAATTTGAAAATTTTAATCAATCCCGAAACTAAAAAAAGAAGATTTTTACTTGTATCACTTTCATAATATAAGATACTATTTCTAGAATACTTTGATACTATTGATATTGAAGCAATTTGCTTTTTTTGTTCTTCATTTAAAGTATTAAAAAAACTTATTTTATTTAGTGTCTCTAGAGCAGTCAATATTTTCCTTATCTATTGTTTTGTTTAAGCAATTCTATATTATCCTTGTGTAAAACTATATTAAATAATAGGAATATAAGGTATTTATAATGAATTTTAAAAAATATATTAAAGCAGTTGGAACTGGTCCAAAAGGAAATAGAGAACTAGAAGAGGGTGAAGTAATTGATGCAGTTACTTCAATTTTAGAAAATAAAGTTACTCAAAGTCAAATTGGAGCTTTTCTAATTGGTTGGAGAACTAAGCTTGAAACAAATGAAGAATTAATAGCATGTGTAAAATCTTTAAAAAAATATATGAAGTATGAAAAAGTTGAGAATTCAATAGAATTAGGTTATTCGTTTGATGGAAGAACTAATAATCCATTTTTATTCCCTTTATATGAAAATATATTAAAAGATTTTTTTGAAAAAAATAAAGATATAAAAGAATTAAACTTAGTAATTTCAGGTGACTTTTTACAACCTGCCAAAAATGGGATAACTACAAAAGATATATTTAATTCTCTTGAATTAAAGCAATATGTATATTTCTTTGATAGGGTAAAATATTTAAAAGAATTAAGTGATATTACGCCTTTACGACATGAATTAGGTTTAAGAACTGTATTTAATACAGTTGAAAAATTATTAAACCCAGGATTGAGCGAATATGGTGTTACTACGGCTTTCCATAAACCTTATGTAAAAAAATACTTAGCAATGTTTAAAGAATATTATAAAGAAGTTCTTGTAGTAAAAGCTAGTGAAGGTAGTCCTGAAGTATTTAAAGATGGAAAATACTGGAAAGAAGTTAATGGCGAAATAATTGAAAAATCTTTTTCATTAAAAGATTTTGGAATTTCATATGATAAAACTTATGAAAATATTTCACTTAATGAAGCTTTAGAAATAATAAAGAAGCCAGATGAAGAGTTAATTAAATTAGCTAAATTTAATATTGCATTATATTTAGTATTTGCAAATAGAGTTGATACATTAGCAGAAGCTTGGAAAAGGTTAAATTGATTTTACCCTTTTTAAGTAAAATTGTATTATTCTTGAATTAATAGAAGAAGGAAAAAAATGTTAATAGATGGACATGGTAGAAAAGTAGATTATTTAAGAGTATCAGTTACTGAACGTTGTAATTTTAGGTGTCAATATTGTATGCCTGAAAAACCATTTTCTTGGGTTCCAAAAGAAAACTTACTTTCATATGAAGACTTATTTAAATTTATTAAAGTAGCAATTGATGAAGGTATAACAAAAGTTCGAATCACTGGTGGTGAACCACTTTTAAGAGAAGGTTTAGATACTTTTATAAAAATGATTTATGATTATAAAAATGATATTGATTTAGCTCTTACAACTAATGGGTTTTTACTTCCTGCAACTGCACAGAAGTTAAAAGACGCTGGATTAAAAAGAATAAATGTATCTTTAGATA
>Ga0105358_10000163_pt1 | contig 29239 bp, 18 predicted proteins | sample GOMGulsemesocosm_5_FD_83509 | JGI IMG/M metagenome (GOLD analysis project Ga0105358, IMG submission 83509) | Methane-oxidizing microbial communities from mesocosms in the Gulf of Mexico - GOM15C Gulf of Mexico | ecosystem: Environmental > Aquatic > Marine > Cold seeps | place: Gulf of Mexico... | reverse complement strand
TTACTCCGCTATCTTCTGCCTCATAACAACCACAAGCTAATAAGCTTTGATTGTTATAAGTTAATTGCATAATCATCAGGTTGAGTTCACGCATGATCTCAACCATGCCAATATCGTCTTCAATGGGTGAGCAGTTCTGCGCTCCAAACATGATGCCGACCTTACCTAATTGTTTGGCAAGACGGATATCAGCCGCGCTTTTCACCGGCATGATCAAATCATGATGGTTCTCAAACTGGCGATTCCATTCACCTATTCGCAATAATGTTTCTCTAATTTGTTCGTGGTAAACAACGGTGACATGCACCATTGTTACGCCACCTTCTTTAAGCTGCTGAAAAATAGCCCGGTTCCAATTTGAGTACTGCAGGCCGTCAATGACAATAAGATCGTTATGCATAATGACTACTCGATTTATGAACGGATATAAGTGGTTTTTACAATGGTGTAGAACTCTTTTGCATAGCTACCCATCTCACGTGAACCAAAACTAGAGTCTTTACGGCCACCAAAAGGTACATGGTAATCAGTACCGGCTGTTGGCAAGTTCACCATGGCACAACCCGTTTGGGCATTACGTTTAAAATGCGTTGCAGATTTAAGTGATTGTGTACAAATACCGCCCACTAAACCGTAATTAGTATCGTTTAGTGTGGCTAGCGCTTCATCGTAATCTTTCACCTTAATTACACAGGCGATTGGCGCAAAAGCTTCTTCACGGTTAATCGTCATCGCATTAGTGGTTTCAGTAAATAATGCCGGTGTTAGGTAATAACCATCGGTTTCTTCAGTGATAACATTGCCGCCACTGACTAATTTTCCGCCTTCTTTTTGGGCAATTTCAAGGTAGTTAAGGTTTTGCTTCATTTGACGAGCATCTGCAACGGCGCCAATATGAACCCCTTCACGTAGTGGATGACCCACAACAAGTTGTTTCATCCTAGAAACAACCGCGTCAACGAAACGATCATGAATACCTTCAGTGACAATTAAACGAGAAGAAGCAGTACATTTTTGACCAGTACCAAAGAAAGCACCGCCAACAGCACACTCTACAGCATTGTCTAAATCAGCATCATCAAGCACGATGAGTGCATTTTTACTGCCCATTTCTAATTGACATTTCACTAAGTTTGCCGCCGTTGCGATGGCAACTTTACGACCTGTTTCTAAAGAACCAGTAAAGGTTAATGCGTTAATTTTTTTTGAGTTAATTAACAAATTACCTACTTCTGCACCAGGACCCATTACTAAGTTAAACGTACCTGCCGGTAAGCCTTGACGTGAAATGATTTCAGTTAATGCCCAAGCACTTGCCGGTACTTGGTTTGCTGGTTTTAAAACAACGGCATTACCAAAAGCTAATGCCGGGGCAATTTTCCAAGCGGCGGTAGCAGTAGGGAAATTCCAAGGAGTAATAATGCCCACAACGCCAACAGGCTCTCTGCGGGTTTCAATTTCAATACCTGGGCGAACTGAATCAGCAGTTTCACCCATTTGACGCAATACTTCAGCGGCATAATAATGGAAGAATTGACCAGATCGATAAATTTCGCCAGCACCTTCAGGTAACGTTTTACCTTCTTCGCGTGCTAATAATTTACCTAATTCATCTTTACGGGCAATAAGCTCATCACCAATGGCCATCAATACTGAGTAGCGTTGTTCTAAGCCACTTTCTTGCCATTCAAGTTGCCCTTTAATTGCGGCATCTAAAGCGGCTTCAGCTTGTTCTTGGTTCGCTTGTGCGTATTGACCAATAATATCACTGGTGTCAGCTGGACTGATGTTAGCAAGTGAACTAGACCCTTCTACCCATTCGCCGTTAATGTAATTACAAAAATTTGATTCAGACATAAATACCTCCATAAAATAATTGAATCCATTATAGGGTTCATGTTTTAATAATAAAAATTAATAAATAATATCTTTTGATAAGGAATTCTTATGTCGTTACCTGAATTTAAAATAGCTCAGCTACGTCACTTCATCTGGGTTGCTGAATTAAAAGGCTTTCATAGCGCTGCAGAAAAGGCTTGCCGTACCCAACCGGCAATTTCTTTGTCAATTCGAGATCTTGAAAATAAACTTGGTACAGCGGTGTTTGAAAAACGAAACTCCAAAACCACGCTCACCGAGCTAACCCCTTTTGGTCAGTATTTTTTACCTAAGGCAAAAGAACTTATCGCTCATCACGACAATGTTTCTTTAGATATGGAATTAATGCGTGAGCATAAAACAGGTCATTTGCGCCTTGCCTCGGTACCTTCAATTGCTTGTCGAATGTTGCCTGATTTATTATCAAAATTTATTGTTGACGTTCCAGAGCTGCATATTAGCTTTTACGACGATAATTCAGAGGCAGTGTTAAGAAAGGTGGAAAAGCAACAAGTAGATATTGGTATCGCTAGTTTGGCTCATGAGCATGAACACAGTGATATTACTTTTACGCCTATTTGGGAAGATCAACTGGGTGTGGTTTGTCGCAATGATCACCGACTTGCGGATGAAGCAGAGCTGCACTGGAAATCACTTCGTAAACAGCGTTTGATCAGGAACGGAACCTCACGTTTACTTGAAGATACCGAAGCGGAGCCGTTGTTAAACGATTCGCAATTTCTTATTTCTAATATGCTTTCCTTAATTGCCATGCTAGAAGCAGGTCTTGGTATCACCACCTTACCTTGGTTTGCGTTTCCCAAAGAAAGTACCAAGCTGCGCTTTATTCCGCTTACAACACCTAAAGTGATTCGCCATATTGGCTTAGTTCAACTCAAGAACAAATCTTTGTCTCCTGCTGCACAAGCGCTAGCAAGCTTTATTTTAGAAAATACCAATAAAGATAAAGAGCCTGAGTGAACTACCCACCGACGCCGCTTCGCGTCGATCAATGGGTTTTCTCGGATAGTTTTGATAAATAATGAGATCGATAATAAGGTCAAATCAATTGTAGCCACGGACATAACTAGCCGTACTAACATCGCTATGATGTACTTCATCATTATGATTCAATTTTTGTCGTTGGCTTTGTGCGTCTAAGTGTTTGCTGTCGCCAACGGTTGATTTTTTATGTTCGATTTCTATGACATTAAAATTATTACTATCGTTATAGGCTGAAGAATTCATTGTGCACCTCGGTCAATTTATGCGATCCAAAAACAGTACTGCTAAGTAGGTGTATAATTCTACTAAGCATCATTTGATAATAAAAATTAATAAATAATATCTAATGATAAGAAAATATTATTAAAATTGGCATTTGTAATAAACTAGTTAAATCCACGGTAACAGTTACTTTTTATCAAACAATGTCATTACTCTGCAATTAAATTTCATTTACCCTTACATAAAGTACGTGAATAATTATCATATTATTCATCAAGATACCCTACCCCTATAAATTTTACTTATCAGCCGATAGACCTTTTTGACTTGTATAAAGTGAAGCAAATAGCCAAAGATAACATCACATTCAGTGAGCGCATTCTTTAGGTTTCACTAATGACAAAGAATAAAAAATGAAATCTCAATTGGTTACAGCCTAAATTTACTTCACGATTACAACAAGAAAATCGAAGCGAATTCAGATAACATAATTTATATAGCAAATGAGGATCAGTAAAATGACAACAGATGCAGCCATCCATTCATCACTATGGGGTGAAAATGCTTTACCACTCCGTCCTGCAAGCCAGGTGATGAAATTGGAGCGACTCGGTGCTTACCACCAAAGCCGCTTAAGTTTTATGCGTACTTTAGTACGTCGAATATTTCGTGAGCGTTGGAAGATTGAACCCTCAATCTTTAATCTCGATAGTGATGGCTATGGCACAGTAGTCTACGAAGTTCATGCGCCACACGGCCTGTTCAGCTTTGTTTTATTTTCTGACTACCTTTCACCTGATGAACGTAATGACCGTGTTATTGCTACCAAGTGGGATCTAACCATGGCCTTGGTTGAAGGCAAAGTTGATCAAGACTACATTGATACCTTACGTCAAAATGTACCAAAACAAGAAGCTGGCCGAGTAGATGCCCGAGTTTTTGTATTATCTCGTGCAAACCGTAGCGCTCGTAATTTTGACTATGTGGTTGACCAACTCGCTGCAGGTGAACAACCTGATGTCACTAAAATTGCTGAAGTCGGTTATTTATACCGCACTACAGCCGTTTATGGCAGTGGTAAACTTGGCATGGCTGATTGGGAAAAAGTTCGTGAAAAACACAAAGATTTTGCCCGTCCGTTTGCCGGTGAAATGTTTGTTTGTTTGATGTTACGTAACTTTAGCCTTTTACAAGTGGAGCATATTGCCCGTCATAAATCTCCGGCAACATTTAGCGAAATGAAACCAGAAATCAAGCGCTATTTTGGTATTGGTAACTCTACCGGTTTAGGAATGGCACCTTATTTAGTCAACCACCCTCTCCTTATTAATCAGTGGGTAGAAATGCGTGAACTTGCTTTAGCACGTGTGCGGGTACTTGGTAGTATTAATAATCAGGTACGAGAAACGCTTAGCCAATTTATCGATCGCTGTGCACAGCATACCTGTGAAACGGTTACCGAGGATGAATGGCAAACCAATAATAATAAATATGTTATTGAAGATATGGCTGTCCTTAAAACGCGTATTGAAAGTGGTTTTGATTCTTGGAACGAATTAATTGAATTTAGTGAGCAACATTGTTCATTACAGGGACAAGAAATGTTGGTTTCTTGCATGCTAGAAATATACCCTGAGCTTGTTGATGAATTAGAAGATTTTCATAGCGCTGATGAATTTTTAGATCTTGATCCCTTAATGCCAACTCATCAACTAAAAGAGATAATTGAAAACCGTTACGATTGGGCACTAGCGATAGATTTTGACGCAGAAGGCGCGCGTGAAACCTACTGGTATCGCTCTGAAGAGAAAATGGAACCTCGCTTAGGCAGTGTTGCTGATATTGAAGGTAAAAAGAAACAAATGGCATTAGGCGTTGGCTATGCAGTACGTAAATGTTACAACCAATTAGTTGATTATATTACAGAAAACCCAGAACAAACTACGGCTCGATTTATGGTTTCCCATCCAAAACTTCGCGGCATTGTCCGACGTATTCAAGGGATGAACCGCTGCGTATATGGTGATATTCAAGCTAACCTGTTAGATCGTGAAGTGCTACCAATGCACCTACTTCGTGCCAAATTGGCCTTTTTTGGTGTCAGTAAATTTGATCCTCGCTCTCGTTTATGGGTACGCAATACTATGTTCCAAGGCGCACCACTGTTAGAAGAAATTGGACAAACATTTAATGACGATTGGTTTATGCCACTAGCACCAAAGCAATAGGAGAGTTCCGTGAATATTTCAATGAATGAATTAAAAGCAGCACTTAGAAGATGCTTTGAAGCAAGTGATTACTTTGTAGGCAACTATGAAGATGCAGCCAACATGATATTGTGGTTAGAAAAACATGGCCTTAATGGGTTAAATGAATTAAAACTGGCGCTACCTTACATAGGTGAAGATAAAGAGAAACCGTTAAGTAATGTGATTTATGAAGATAGCACTTCAGCGATTATTGATGCTCACCACCGTAGTGCGCTTAATTGTATTGCCGCCGCGGTAGATTTGGCGCATGCAAAGGCACTAGAAAGTGGCATAGCCACAGTAACTGTTCATAACTGCCATAACAGAATATTTATTTTAAAAGCACTAACAGATCGTGGGCGTAGTGGCATTAGCGCAGCAGCCTACTGGCAAAATGGTAGTGATGTTGTCACTGAGCATACCGCAGCAATTAAATCTGGCCAACGTTACCCCAGTTACAGTGAAGGGACTACCAACTTAACAAGCAATAATAAAGACAAACAGGCACTGACTATTATTTGTAGCTCACGAGTAGACTTAACCTCTTCTTTACAAAACAATAAAAGTCACTTTATTAGCCCTAAACAAGTTGAAATCAACAAAGAACACACTGTTGAATATGGGATTGAAATTGATGTTGATGTCTGGGAAAAGATTAATACAATCGGCCTAGGCGTGTTAGTTGAAAGCACCGAGCGTTCACGAAAGGATGCTGGTTAGCTTACTCCTCAACTTTCTTACTTGTGTTGTCGACAACCATTAAAGGCTTGTCGACAACACACTTCAAATACTAAGAAAGTATTAATATAAGCCATTAACACAGGTTAGCTATATTCACCTGCTGAAGTATTACCTCAATATAATCTAAAAAAAGCGCTAATAATGGTCTAACTTCATGGTTTAGCGAATTTTTCATCCTGTCAAACAAGGCGCACTTTGTTTTATTTCCAACACAGGCAGCTAATACGTTTTACCTAAAAAGAGAACACATATGTCTAAGTCACCAAAAAGCCAATCATCAAAAGAGAATCCTCCCTATTCGTCACCAGCTGGCGGCTGGGGGGCACTCAAAAGTTCAGCCAAACATTTGATCCGTAGCGAAAATTCAATCAAAAATGTTAAAGCTTTGCTTAAAGCCAATCAACCCGGTGGTTTTGACTGTCCTGGCTGTGCTTGGGGTGATTCAGCAAGTGCGGGAAAAATTGATTTTTGCGAAAACGGCGTTAAAGCTATTGCATGGGAAGCAACCAGCAAGCGCGTTGATAAAGACTTTTTCAAGCAATATTCAATAAAAGAGTTACAGCAATGGGATGATCATTCACTTGAAAAAAATGGCCGTTTAACTGAGCCAATGTTTTATAACGGTAAAAATGATCACTACCAACCCATTAGTTGGCAAGATGCCTTTAAAGTCATTGGTGATAGCCTGCAACAACTCACTTCACCCAATGAAGCTTTGTTATATACATCAGGCCGCGCTAGTAATGAAGCATCATATTTATATCAGCTATTTGGCCGAGTACTAGGTACTAATAATTTTCCAGATTGCTCTAACATGTGCCATGAAGCCTCAGGCATTGGTATGACTAAAAGCTTGGGTACCAGTAAAGGCACGGTAACGATGGAAGATTTTTCTCATGCCGATGCTATTTTTGTTTTTGGCCAAAATCCAGGTACCAACCACCCCCGCATGTTAGGAACCTTGCGTGAAGCAAGTAAACGAGGTGCAAAAATTGTTTCAATTAACAATTTAAAAGAACGCGGATTACAAAAGTTTGCAGATCCACAAAGCCCAAAAGAAATGATTTTTTTCACCGGCACTAATATCAGCCAGCATTATTTTACTCCACGGCTAGGTGGAGACATGGCACTATTGCGCGGAGTAGCTAAATGTATATTTGAACGATTTAAAAATGACAAGACGATTCTCGATACAGATTTTATTAATAAGCATTGTCATGGTTTTGAAGCATACCAACGCAGTGTTTCATTAAGCACTTGGGATAAGATTCTCGACCAATGTGGCTTAAGCCGAGAAGAAATTGAACAGATAACCTCTATATACGCTAGTAGCGATAAGGTTATTTTTACTTGGGCTATGGGAATCACCCAACACCGCCACTCTGTAGCAACAGTACGAGAATTAGTGAACCTATTATTGTTAAGAGGAAATATTGGTAAAGAAGGCGCTGGCGCTTGCCCTGTTCGTGGTCACTCTAATGTACAAGGAAACCGTACAATGGGAATAAACGAACAACCGTCTATGGAATTTCTTGACGCATTAGAGGCGCATTACGCGTTTAGTGCTCCTCGTGATCACGGGTTAAATACTGTCGACTCTATTCATTCGATGCTCGACGGGAAGGCAAAGATTTTTATTGCTTTAGGCGGAAACTTTGCTGCTGCAACACCTGATACACAAAGAACTTATCAAGCATTAAAACAATGTGATTTAACCGTGCAAATCAGTACTAAGCTTAATCGAAGCCATGTTATCACGGGTAAACGTTCATTAATTCTCCCTTGTCTGGGGCGAACTGAAATTGATCGTCAAGATAGCGGCGAACAATGTATTACTGTTGAAGACTCCATGAGTATGGTGCACAGTTCAACCGGTCAAAATGAACCTGCAGCTAACACACTTCGTTCAGAAACAGCCATTGTTGCTGCAATGGCCATGGCATCAGTGGGCGATAAAGTAGTAGACTGGAATAAACTCAGCAGCGACTATAACTTTATTCGTCAAGATATCAGTGCGGTTATTCCGGACTTTGAACGCTATAATTCAAAAATCACATCTGGCCGAGGTTTTTACCTCCAAAATTCTGCAGCACAACGTCAATGGAGTACACCTGAAAAAAAGGCCATGTTTTGTGATGCACAATTACCTGAACAACTCGCTCACGAAAGCGCAGAAATGCTTACTTCAAAGCCGGTACTAACCCTTCAAACCTTGCGTTCACATGATCAATACAATACCACAATTTATGGGTTGGACGATCGCTACCGAGGAGTATACGGTGAACGTAATGTCATATTTATCAATGCAGGAGATATGAATAAGCAAGCGTTGAAAAATGGCGAGTATATTAAAATAACAACAGTATCAGATGATGTAATTGAACGCTCTGTATCTAATTTTAAAGTTATTGAATATCCTATTCCTTTGGGTTGTGTTGCTGCTTACTATCCGGAAACCAATCCTTTGGTACCACTTGAGAGCGTCGCAGATGATTGCGGAACACCCACCTATAAATCTATTCCCATTTCAATAGAGAAAATATATCAATCAACGGACTTTAAGGTAGAAGTTTAACGGGCCCTACCTTAAATTGAGCTTGCCATCTTTTCGCCATATTTGGTCAGTACTTTGCCCTTAAGCTGACACTGCTAACACTCATTGCTTTGCTTAAATAGTTTGTATCATCTGAATACAAGGGCAAGCAATGTTTACTTCTAAAAAAAAACTACACCTTATAGATTATCAAGACTCATATTATTACCGACAACAGCGAAAAAAAAGACGTAATAATTGGTTAAAATTATCTCTGATATTATTACTTATCCTTTCACTTGTTTTTCTGGCACTGTTTGTCGTACCCTTTGCTCAAAGTAGTCAACTATATATTAAGGAAAAAATATACAGTAATAATTCCCTGATTCATGGCCCGCAATTACTTTTCGACCACCCAAATCCCGCTATGCGTGCAACTCTACCAGTTGATATTGAAGCCAATATTGAAATTAATGGTTTAGTTGCTTACGCAGAAATAAAGCAAACCTTCGTTAATCCCCATTTTATCGCGTTAGAAGGAAAGTATCAGTTTCCATTGCCTGAAAACTCGGCCGTTAAACAATTATTAATAAAAGTAGGTGATAAAGAAATTGTTGGAGAAATAATGGAAAAAAAAGCAGCAAAAACACTTTATCAACAAGCAAAAAAACAAGGAAGAAAAGCAAGCTTAGTAGAGCAATATCGTCCTAATTTATTTACTAACAAAATAGCGAATATTCCTGCGCAATCAACCGTTGTTGTTACGCTAAAATTTATCATGCCGGTGTCTTTTTCTAATGGTAAATTTAACTTACGACTACCACTCGCCATGACTCAACGATACCAAGCAAAATCAACTAGCCAATCATATGCTGAGCATTCTACAACATCATCTTCAAACTCGTCTGCTCACTTGTACAAGCCCTCGCGCAAGTCCCCGTACCAACACCCAGACAAGCACTTACCTGAGCCATTTAAAATATCAACTACCAGTTTTCCGTACACCAGCTCACAATCAGTTGCGCGTAGCTCGTCATCAATAAATATTGCATTAAACTCAGGTATTCCCATAACTGCAATTTTCAGTGACAGCCATAAAATAAAAACAAGCGAATTAAATAGCAAGCAAAACGCTTACTTTATTACCTTAAATAAAACACATGTTGTGTCTAATAAAAGCTTTGATTTAAGTTGGCAGTTATTAGCAAGTAATCAGCCTCAAGTCAGCAGTTTTACCCAAGAAGTATCAGGTGAGCATTACACTTTACTTACCTTTTTTCCACCAAAAACATCAGCAGCGCAAGTGATTGAAAGAGATATCATTTTTATTGTTGATACTTCAGGTTCAATGCAAGGAGGCTCAATGGAACAAGCGAAAACTAGTTTGCAATTTGCCCTATTACAGCTAACCAAGAAAGACAGTTTCAATATCATCGCTTTTGATGATGAAACCCAATTACTATTCCCGATCACCCAAATGGCTTCAGCGCAAAACATCAATAAAGCGCAGCGATTTATTGATGACTTAAGTGCCGATGGTGGTACGCAAATGTACCGCCCGCTAAGTAACGCTTTAATGATGAGGAAAAATGAAGAGCAATCGGTAAAAGCAATTCGCCAAATAGTTTTTATTACTGACGGCGCAGTCTCAAATGAATTTGAACTAATGCAATTACTTAACAATGCTCAGGGGATTTTCGTTTATATACCATAGGAATAGGCGCAGCCCCCAACGGCTACTTTATGAAAAAAGCAGCTCAATTTGGCAGAGGAAGTTATGTGTTTATTCAAAACCATAATGAAGTACAACACAAAATGACTAATTTTATGACCAGAATAAGCCAACCGGCAATCAGTAATATTAACTTAACGCTCGATAGCCAAGTTCATCAGCTAGTTGAAGTTTATCCTAAAAAAATACCTGATTTATATTTTGGAGAGCCTTTGCAAATAGCACTTAAGTCACAGTTTCCTATTAGTAGTGTTCAATTAGCCGGTGACACTGCTTCTACACCTTGGTACCAACAGTTAATCATTAATGATAACCAGTCATCAAAAGGGATTTCACCGCTGTGGGCTCGAAGGAAAATAGAAAGTTTACTCGACAGCCTTATTATTGGGGCAAATAAAAAGCAGGTAAAATCGCAAGTTATTGCCACATCGCTTAATCATCAAATAATATCCCCTTACACCAGTTTTATTGCGGTAGAAAAGCTTCTAGACGATTCGTCTTTACTCGCAAAAAACAACTTATCGCCTGAAAAAAAATTACGTATTCAAAAAGACCAGAACAAAGTTATTCAAGCCCATGAAAGTTTCATGGTAGCCATGCCTAAAACATCAATTGGTTGGCAATTACAGTTTATGATTGGTCTAGCAATAATATTATTGGGCTTAGTATTAGTGAAGCTTAGTGAATTTACTTGGCTGGTTAATAGCTATTTAAAGATGGTGAGTCGTCGCCCATGAGAATAAACGGCAGCATTAAAACAGCGTTGCTTATTACGGGCAGTTTACTTTGTCTACATGCTAGCTGGCTACCTGTCAAAGGCTGGTTGTCTCATAAGTTAATCAGTTACAGCTGGCATCAATCAGTTGATTTACAACAAAAGGTTAAACCTTGGCCGTGGGCTGACACCTACCCTATTGCCAAACTTTCATTTGAACGTTTAAACAAAAGTGTTGTTGTGCTGAACGGCGGCGATCCTACTACATTAGCTTTTTCGGCAGGTGCTGTTGCCCCTTTTAATCAAGCCCGAAGTGCTCAGCCTTTTGTTGTTGCAGGACATCGAGATAGTCACTTTTCATTTTTAGAGGGAGTATTTATGAACGATATAATTTCATTAGCTGACAAATATGGTCAAAGCCAGCTTTATCAAGTTGAAGCGATTGATATTGTTGATGCCTCTTCAGGTGAACTACCCGTTTTAGCCGATGATTCTCAATTGGTATTAATAACTTGCTACCCTTTTGCTGATTTCAGTAGTGATGTCGACAATAATCGTAATGAAAGGTATGTAATAACAGCAAAGCTGCTTTGAGAACAGAAAATGAAAAAGGCTTACAGATAAGCTCAACTCCAGCTAGGTTGAAGGAGTGGACAATGAAACACATTGTTATTAATGGGCAGCGATTATTTCGTTATGCTTTATTGTTTATCGTTTTTTCTATATTACAAGCCATATTTATGCTTGTTTGGTTCGTGCCTTCCTTAATTTGTTAGGTATTGATTATCGTAGACGTTGTATAGTGTCATTGATTTTATTAGCCGCTCTCTACCTTGTAATGATTCTAATCATCAACTAATAAAATAGACAAAAGTAGCGCAAATAAAAGTATGAAAATGGCGGTGAAATGTTTCAAGCTAACAAGCAAGAGTTTTTTGAGTTATTATCTGTTAATGCTATACAAAAACAAACTTAACACAGTAGTAGCAATGATGTTGAGGTGAAAAATTGAGAGGTAACTTCAGTTATCCATCATTCAAAAATGACATACGTTTTAAAACATCAATAAAATTAACGTTCAACGCATCGTAAAATATATTAATTAGGTAATCTTTCATAATGAACACATTAGCAACAAATACCATTAACTTAATTGCCGATATTGGTGGTACAAACATCCGAATAGCACTTGCCGATAAATCTTGCAAAACAAACTACAAAGAGATTGAAACTTATCGATGTGCTGAGTTTGCCAACTTAGTCGATATTCTTTCGTTATATATTGATACAAAACAGCTAAATGGCTTAGTTATCAATGCCTGTTTAGCCATAGCCTGCCCAGTTGATAATGATTTAATTTCAATGACCAATTTACCGTGGCAGTTTTCACAAACTGATTTAAAAGCGCAATTAAAACTAAATAGTTTAACGCTAATTAATGATTACACAGCTATTGCTATGGCAATTCCTTTGTTAAACGATGATCAGAAAGTTAAAATTGGTGGCGGAGAAATGGTTGCTGATAAACCTATTTCAGTGTGTGGCCCGGGTACTGGGCTAGGTGTTGCTAATTTAATACCTGTAACGATATCTGGTGTAAGCCGTTGGCACTGTGTTAGTGGTGAAGGTGGTCATATTGATTTCGCACCAATTGGCGAGCAAGAAATCTCTGTATTACGGTATATAAATACCATTAAAAAAAGAGTTTCATACGAACAATTACTCTCTGGTTATGGTATTGAACAAATTTATCAAGCATTAGTTAATAAAGACGATGGTGAACAACAGCCACACTTATCTGCACAAGAAATTAGTAAACAAGGTGTTGAAAATACTTGTCCTGTTTGCCATCAAACCTTACTAATATTTTGCCAAACATTAGGCAGTTTTGCTGGTAATTTAGCCTTAACGATGAATAGCCAAGGTGGCGTTTATATTGCTGGTGGCATAGTGCCCCGTTTTATTGATTTCCTTAAAGCAAGCAAATTTAGAGAGCGCTTTGAAACTAAAGGTCGCTTATCGAATATTACCTTGCAGGCACCTACTTATGTTATTACTGAACAGCAGCCTGGACTATTAGGCGCAGCTGCTTATCTATTTCAACAATAAGCCTTAATAAAAAAACACATGCCTATGCAGAACACTCAGGATAAAATGTAAGTCGGGATTTATTCCGACAATGCTATTAAACAGAGCTTATTTGTCGCACTAAAGTACGACCTACAAAGAAATAAAGGAATTAAATTTCTATTCCTGAGCAAAGTGCATAGGCATGAAAAATATGCCTTGATTATGAATCGCTCAGACTTCTTGAAGCGAGCATATTTAAGTAGAACGGGTATATATTGATGGCCATTAAATACTTATCTAATGGCTATCAATGTAAGAAGACTAGTCTAGTGAGTTATATAGATAGAAATATATTAGATTATTGATGAAGAAATTTATAGATAAACATAACATTCGTTTGTAAATTAGTATTAATCTTTACTGGTTGCAAGCGCTTGATAAACGCCATTGGTCCAACCAAACCCTTCTTGAACGTCGTACTCACCACCTTCTGCTTTATCACTTTGCTGGCATACATTGTATTTTTCCATCAACTTCCCCGTTTTATTGAAGTAATTCTCAACCGTGTTAAGCCAGCGTTTTTTAATCGTTTGGGCTAGTGATTTTTGGTTATATTGCTGTAAGCCCTGAACTGCAAACCAGTGCAATGGTGCCCAACCATTAGGGGCATCCCATTGCTGATTACTTCTAATAGACGTAGTGATTAAGCCTCCTTGCTGCAAAAACTTATTTTCTACAATGCTACTGATTTGCTGTGCTTGACTTGAACTCGCTAATTTTACAAATAACGGTAAAACCCCAGCTAAGGAGTGCACTGAAGTTTGACTTTGTGTATCTATGTCGTAGTCCATAAAATAACTGTACTTAGTCGACCACATATAACGATTTATAGTGGCTTTTCTTTTAGTGGCATAATGGTGATAAGTTGCGCTCACTTCTTTGTTACCAAGCGCTAGATAATAATCACACAACAATATTTCTTGTTTATACAGTAAACAATTTAAGTCTATCGGTATAATTTTGGTTGTACGGATAGATGCTAACGACTGAGCGTCAGCTAGCCACCGTGCACTAAAGTCCCAACCAGACTCACAAGCGGCACGAATATTTCGATAAAACTCACTGGCATTTTCAGGGTTTGACTCCTTTAGTAGTTCTATATCTTCGCGATAAGATTCTGGCCTTGGTGTGGCACTATCATCCCAATAACGGTTTAAAAAGCTACCATCTGGCATTTTCACAACCCGCCTGTGTTCAGAGTGACTATCAGTTAAGCTGTCACTCCCCTGCATCCAAAATTGATACTCAGACTCTATCGCCGTAATATGTTTTCTCAAAAATGATTCTTTATCGTCCTTAAAAGGTAAAATCAATTCGACCATTAACCCTAAAATAGGTGGTTGAGAGCGCGATAAATAGTAACTGCGATTGCCATTAGGAATACGGCCATAGCGAGTTTGTAAATCGATAAAGTTTTCAAGCATTGATTCAACAAGATCTAACTGAGTAGACTCAATTAATCCCAAGGCGGTAAAATAACTATCCCAATAATATATTTCTCTAAAGCGACCACCGGGCACAACATAGGGTTTATTAAGTGCTAATAGTGAGCTATTCAACTGATTGTCAGCAGGCATTTTTAATGCTTGCCATAAAACTTCAATTTGATTGTTAATATCAAGGCTTGGTTGTTCAACAACAATTTCATTCACCTCAGGGATAAAAAAGTTCTCTTGGACAAAATCGGCAATATTAACCTTGTTATTATTGATTAGGGTTGAATTATATTTTGCTAATATTTCTTCCATCGGTAACTTAGGTATAGCGTCCGCAAAGGTTTTACTGTCAGAAAAAATGCCTTCCATTTGTACTTGTTTAAATAGCTCACTTTCAAAAAAGTTCAAGCTTGCTTGCACTTTTGAAGCTTTATTATGAGTGTCATTCATTCTATGCAGTTTCCTTTGTCAACGTTATATCAAGTGTTTTCTGTGTAGCATTTTTGAAAAAATAAAGACTAATCAAAATAAGTCCCATAGGGATTAGTGACAAATAAAAGGCGGATTGACCACCAAATGCTTGAAAAGAATAACCGGTAATTATTGAGCCCGTAGTGCCTCCTAACGCAGAGAAAACAACAATTAACCCTGTCATTGCCGCATGTTTAGAGCGCGCTAAACTGCTTAACATAACTGAATTAAGTACAGGGTAAATGGGTGCCATCATTAAACCAATCAGCGGTAATAAATAAGCAACAGCAGGTGCATCAAAAATACTGTTAACAGTGTTTGTTGAGGTAAGTTCAGTTAAAGGTAATAGTACAATAATGATCAAGCCCATCGCCGTTAAGCAAATATTTAACAAGGGGTACCAGTGAATTACGCGTAAAACTTGCCCTGCTAACAATCGCCCAATAGCGAGCGCCGCGGCAAAAATACTGGTAATTTGCACACTGACATTACTGGGTAAACCCAATACCTCATTATTAAAAGTTGGCAGCCAAGTACCAATCCCCTGCTCAATTAATACGTATAAAAATATGGATACAACGAACACCAACACTAAGGGCTGAAAGCTCATTTTAATCATATGGATAAAGCTGCTTATCATGCTTTCATTGGTGCTGTTTATTTCAGCTTTCTCGATTGACGAAAAAGCAACTAGCACTAAAGTTAAAGCAATCATTCCCGCAAGCGGATAATACACAGCTAACCAATCGGTAGAAGTGGTCATATTAGGGTCTACATAAAAGCTAAATAACCAATACCCTGACAGGCTACCCAACATAAATATACCCTCAATGGTGTTAAGTAATGACGAGTGTGCTTTTACCGATGATGATAACTGACCAATAATCGAGTAAACCGAGACCTTCACTAACGCAAACGAAACGCCAATACAGGCGAATAGTAACTTAATCACCCAAAAGCTACCGACCATAGGAGTGAGTAAACATGCAACCGTAACCAATGATAAACCAATCATTAGTGTAACTTTATAACCAATCCTGGGAATAATTGATGCAATAAAAAAGGACACAAAAGCAATTGATAAGTCTTTAAACCCCTCTAAAGTACTCGCTTCTGGCTTACTAACATCAAAGCTATTAATGGATTGAAGGATCACTGTGCCAACGCTATTTAGCAAAATGGCAAAAACAAAATAGCTAACAGCAATGGCACTTATAGTGATTAATCGAGACATAGGTAACTCATCTTTTATGGTAATTTCAATTAGTGTATAACCAATAAAACCAAAATGCAAACGTTTGCATTTTAATTACCGTAAATCCCAAATATAATGGAATAAACGAGATCTTAACTCGATCGGGTAGATTTTCGCTTGATAAGTTCAATGTCTACCACAATAGACTGAGTAGCTTGGCCATTAAATTGTTTTAACAACTGCTCAACCATTATTTTAGCAGCTAATTTGGTATCTTGTTTAATGGTACTCAGTGATGGATGAAATAATTCAGCCATGGCAATGTCATCAAAGCCAATAATACCAACATCATTAGGAATATTAATGTATCGCTCTTTTAACGCCTTTAATGCACCTAAAGCTACCATGTCACTGGTAGCAACTATGCCATCAAAAAACAGGCCTTTTGCTAAAATTGTTGCGCCTATTTTCTCGTAAGCCACTTTACTGGTAATGTCACAGGATAATGTTAACTCTGTTGAAAAATCGAGCTTAGCTTCCTTTAACGCTCTTTTATAGCCCTGATAGCGCTCACTCATTTCAGCATGTTCAGGATCACCTAGAAAAAGAATACGCTTACAGCCACCTTCAATTAAATGTTGTGTAGCAATATAGCCACCCAAATCATTATTACTGCCAACTACGGCATAGTTTGACTGTACTGTTGGGGCGCCCCAAACTACTAGAGGCGCACCGGATTTAGCGACTTTTTCCACCTGAGTAGTACTTTTACCCTGACCAATAACGATAATGCCATCGGCCCTACTGCTACTAATAAAGTAATTAGCCCAATCGTCATTTGCCATTTGCGAATTTGACAGCAATAGTTCATAGCCATTTTTGTTAAGTTGTTGATTTAAATCGCCAACCACTTTAAGTAAAAATGGGTCACTAATACTCTGATCCGTGTCATCAATAAGATTTAAAATAACCGCAACCACATTGGTTTTTTGAGTGCGTAAACGACTTGCAGCTCGATTCAAACTAAAGTTATGCTCTTTAGCTAACGTCTGTAAGCTTTCTCGTGTTTCTTTTTTTATCAGTGGATTATCTTTCAAAGCCCTTGATACTGTTGACGTTGAAACACCCGCTAGCTTTGCTAGTCCCGCCAAAGTTAATTTATTGTCATTAGCCAATTGTGCTTATTTCCTAGGTTGATGCTGCATTAAATTTTAACAGCATACTTTTTCCAGCTTAAACGCTCAGGAATTATTACATAATTAGCGCGTATTGCAATTTAAAGCACAATATAAATGCAAACGTTTGCAAAAAACACCTTGCAAACGTTTGCATTCGGATTTATATTGATTGTGGGGAAGGAAATGTAATCAACAATATTATTAACTGATAAGGCAACTGCTATTATCAGAATAGAGGACATAAAACATGACTAAAAATTTCAAGCTATCAACCATAAGCATCGCGTTAGCATTAGTTTGCCAAGCAAACAATGTATTAGCTGCAGACCAAGTCGCTAATGAAGAGAAAAATGACAACATTGAAAAAATTGTTGTTACGGGTTCACTAACAGGTAAGGCTGTCCCTAAAGAAAAAGCAAGTTTTGCTATTAGCTCTTTTTCTGAAGATGACATGGTTAAAATAGCCCCTAAAAGCACGGCTGATTTGTTTAAAGCCGTACCGGGTGTTTGGGCTGAAAGCTCAGGTGGTGTTTCTGGCGCCAATGTATTTGTTCGTGGTTTTCCAGGGGGTGGTGATGCACCATACCTGACTGTGCAGCTTCAAGGTGCACCTATTTTTCCACCACCAACTCTTTCTTTCCTAGAAAACTCAACCTTATTTCGTTTAGACGACACCGTTGAGTTTATGGAAGCGCTACGTGGTGGTACTAACCCAGTACTATCTAATGGACAACCCGGCCTTACCACTAACTTTTTATTAAAAGAAGGTAGTGAAGATACTGAAGGTTCGATTAAATATTCAACTTCAGATTATGGTTTACAACGTTTAGATGGTGTTGTTAGTGGTCAATTAGCGGATGACTTATACTTTATGGTGGGCGGTTACATTAAAAGCTCACCAGGCGCTCGTGATGCTGGTTTTAATGCTGAAAAAGGCAAACAATTTACCATTAATATTACTAAGGAATTAGATAATGGTAAAATTAACCTTTACACACGCAGTACTGATGACCATGGTACCTGGTATGTACCAGCACCGTTAACTGTTGATGGCGTTGACGCTAGCTATACTCAAATAGGTACAGAGAATCGTCTACAGGAAATTGAATTTGGAGATGGCGAGTCTGAAGTTTTTGATTTTGGTAAAGGCCGCGGCTGGGTTGGTACCGTATCTGGCGGTAGCATTGATTTAACTTTAGATAATGGTTGGACTCTCGTTGATCGTTTCAGCTATACCAAGGGTGATGCTGATACCTACGGTTTATTACCACAAGATGGCGCGGTTAAATTATCAACAGTAGCTGATAATGGAGTTTCTGCCACAGGTCTTGCTACAGGTACTGTTTATGATGGTGATACCGATGTTCAAATGATTGGTGGCTGGGTTGTTCTCAAGGAAATTGAAGCCTTTACCAATGATTTTATCTTAACAAAAACCTTTGATAAAGGCAGTGTTACTGGTGGTTTTTATCACTCAACTTATTCATCTAACGATTGGTGGGCATTAGGTAATTTTGATTATCATGTTGTTGAGCAAGGCGGTGAAAATCTAACAGGTATTGATTGTAATGATAATCAAGATGGCTGTAGTTGGAATTACGATATCAATAGCATTGGCGAAGGCCAAACCACAGCATTTTATCTGGCTGGTTCTTTAGATGTGTCAGATGCTATTACGCTTGATGCTGGCGTGCGTCGTGAAAACCATGAAATTGAGTATGTACTTGATGTCGGTCTAGATGGCTCTCTAGATCAAGTAACCTCTTTTGATGAGTCAAGCACTTCTTGGACTCTTGGTGCTAACTGGATGTTTGCTGAAAGACAAGGCATTTTTGCTCGTGTCAGTGACGGTAGTAAAATGCCGTTCTTTGATGATTTAAGAGAAGGTAAGGTTGATCCTCAAGAAGTGGCTCAATATGAGTTAGGTTATAAACATTCGTCTGATAATTTTGAACTTTATGCTACGGGATTTTTCAACGAGGTTACTGGTGATAAGTTTAGTGTTAGACCAGGCGCACCAATATCAGAGACCACCACCGAAGCTTACGGTGTAGAACTTGATTTTAGTTTCTTCACCGATAATGGCTTCTCTGTTGCTGTAGGTGCTACGCTACAAGAGACTGAGCAAACAGAGTCTAGTAGTCCTGAAAATATCGGTAATGAAGCAAAAAGGCTACCAAATTGGCAAGTACGTATCACGCCAAGCTATGATGTTGAATTTGACAATGGCATGTATGCAACCGTATATGGAACGATTTCTTCAGCAGGAGATCGTTTCAGTGATGATGCTAATACGGATGCGCTAATATTAGAAGGTTTTACCAAAATTGATCTTGGTGTGATTGTAAACCTTACTGACGAAGTGAAAATGCAATTAGCGGTGAATAACCTAACTGATGAAGAAGGTTTAACCGAAGGTGATCCTCGCGGAAATTCAGGTCTGTTGGACAATGGTCGTTACATCTTACCTCGCAGCATTGATTTTAACGTAAGTTACCAATTCTAGACTCATTAATGAAACTATGCGAACTCACTAATAAGTGAGTTCGCTTTGTTTAATCCTTGTTTTATAACTCAGCATTAACACTACAACAATCAAATTGACTAAGGGCAGTTTAAAGATAAACTTTCAGTTTTGCTTGGCACCAAACGAATATGATTAATAGATAAATTAATCGCGCCAGAGGTACGAAGTTCAAAAGGCACAGCAACTTGGTTAAGTTGCACACCTTTATCAGCAAAACAACGTAAGCTAATAGACACATTATGCCATTCACCTAACGGTGCTTCTGCTAATTGTGCTTGAATATTATAACTCGCCTGACAACTCGCTTGTGTATCGCCAATAGTCTCGCAATTCATGGTGATGTAAATGGGAGAGTTAACGTCACTATCTCTTTTTACGGTAAACGTTAATGCCGCATTACTTTCAAGTTCAGCAGATAGATCTTCTCTAAACCCGTTAGTATTAACAAACTTCACGCCGGTACTTGCGGTACCTGTTGTTTGCAGGCGAAAAGAGTCTTCTTGTATTTGTTTATCAACTGTTCGATACAAGATTCCAGAGAGTGATTGACTACTCGACTCTATTTCTACTTCATGTTGTTGAGAAAACAACAACATTTCCCATGGTTCTATCGCTTTGCCTAAGAAAATATCAGTAATTTGATTCTGTTTAAGAGCAACGCTTGATTTTTCAGATAAGTCATCTAATAACGTATCATCATCCTTGTAAGTCAAACCATAACCATAAGGAAATAATGGTTGGTAATCGTCATCAAACCGATTAACAATTTGCGTGGGTGATTTCGGCCATGAAAAAGATAATTTACCTGTAAAGTCGTGTTGAACATGCTTTGATTGGGCTTTTAATAAAATATCTGCAACAGCCTTTCCTTCTGAACCAGGCAACCATGCTGCAACAAAAGCATCACTTGCATTTAATTCCGCATTTACCCACAGAGGTCTACCACTAATGAATACAGCAACAACAGGTATACCCTTTGCTTTAAGTGAGTTTAGTAATGCTAAATCTTTTTTGTTACCACGCTGATATTCAAGGTTACCAATATCACCATGCCCTTCGGCATAAGGCTCTTCACCAAAAACCACAATAGCCACATCTGGTTTTTTTGTATAACTACCATCAACACTTAGGGTTGTTTCTCCGCCTGCATCATTTACCCTTTGTTCAATACCTGAATAAATGGAAGAAGCATTAAGAAAATCTGTATTTTTATTACCTGTCCCTTGCCATGTAATACTCCACCCACCTGATTGCTTTCCTATATTATCAGCGGCATCGCCAGCTACTAAAATATGTTGCTGTGCGGACAAGGGTAATAAGTGACCTTTATTTTTTAAAAGAACTAAAGATTCACGAACAGCCTGACGGGCAATTTCACGGTGTGGTTCAGCACCAATTAACACTGTCTCCCCAGACAGTATACGATCTATAGGGCTAGGCTTTTCAAAGAGTCCGGCACGCATTTTTACACGTAAAATTCGAGTTACGGCATCATCAATACGTGACAGAGGAATTTCGCCTTGCTTCACTTGCACAATAATATTTTCATAAAGAGGCTTCCAAGCTTCTGTTGGCACCATAAAAATATCTAAACCTGCGTTCACTGCTTGTGCACAATTTTCTTTTATACAGCCTTTAACTTGTCCGTGACCATTCCAATCACCCACTACAAAACCGTCAAAACCCATTCTGTTTTTTAACACGTCGGTTATCAGGTACTTATTGCCATGAACTTTCTCACCTTGCCAACTATTAAATGAAGCCATCACAGATTGGGCTCCTGCCGTTAATCCGCCGACATAACCTTGTGCATGAATAGTAAAGAGTTCTTGTTCTGCTGCTAAATTGTCCCCTTGATCATCTCCATCTTGTGTACCACCATCACCAATGAAATGTTTAATGGTACCGATAACGCGTTTATCACCTAAAAAGTCTTTATTCGCCTGTCCTTGTAAGCCTTTCACTACTGAAGCTGAGTAAGAACGAACAATTTCAGGGTCTTCTGAATATCCTTCATAGGTTCTTCCCCAACGGTCATCTCTAACAACTGCAACGGTAGGAGCAAAAACCCAATCAATCCCCGTAACCATCACTTCAGTAGCTGTTATTTCAGCTATTCTCTCAATAAGTTCAGGGTTATTTGCCGCACCTAAACCAATATTATGAGGAAAAATAGTCGCGCCAATGACATTGTTGTGACCGTGTACAGCATCAGTTCCCCACATGGTAGGAATATTTGAACCATCTAAGGAGTCATCAATTGACGCTTGATACATATTCTCAGCCAACAAAACCCAATCAGTAGGTGTTGAGTGCTTGTTATTATTAGGGAAAGCCCCCCCACCATTTAAATAAGAGCCAAAACCATATTTACGCATATCTTCAATGGTAATATCGCGAATTTCAGGTTGAATCATCTGTGCAACTTTTTGTTGCAGGGTCATATGTGCAAGTATGCCTGCAACCTTTAACTCAATTTCATTATCTTTTTTAACATCACTTTTAAGTTTTGGCCAAATTTTACTTGCCTGGTTTATATCAATTGAATCCGACCGTTCATTTATTGAACTTATAACATTTGACTGAACACACCCTACTATTAATAAGGGAAAAGCCATGAAAAACCACTTTTTCGTTTTACATTTAAAATATTTCATTATGATGTCATTGATTCACTGATACTGATTACTTTGCTACCGTTCACACCGTAAAAGGCGATATATACGTAACATAATAAAGGTAAAATAAAGGCAAATTGAACGCTAAAGCTGTCAGCTAAAACGCCTTGTAATACAGGTAGAATTGCCCCTCCGACAATAGCTAAACAAAGTATGCCAGCTCCTTGGCTTGTGTGCTTTTCAAGTCCACTTAAGGCCAAGCTGAAAATAGTAGGGAACATAATAGAATTAAATAATCCTACTAATAATATTGACCACATTGCAATACTGCCCGAGCTAAGAAGCGTAACCATAATTAGCATAACTGAGCATACAGCATTGAATGCAAGCGTTTTACCGGCATCAACTTTTTGCATTACAGCTGCGCCAATAAAACGTCCTACCATTGCCCCGCCCCAATAATAAGTGAGGTACTTTGCCGCCTCAGTTTCTTCTAAACCTGCAATTTCAGCTTCACCTAAAAAGCTAACCAAGAAACTACCTATTGACACTTCTGCACCAACATAAACAAAGATACCTATAGCACCTAAAACTAAATGTCGATACTGCCATGCAGAGCCTGTAATTTTTTCACCTTCAATAACTTCCGCACTTTCAATGTGAGGGAGTTTTAAAAATGCAAAAATAGCAGCGAGAGCTAACAAAGCAGCCATTAACCCTAAATAGGGTAATTGTACCGATTCAGCACTGGTCGCTGACATTGAATGGGTCACTTCATTTAGAATAAGTAACGCGCCAAAATAAGGTGCTAAGGTTGTACCTAATGCATTAAAGGCTTGTGTCATAGTTAAACGCGACGAGGCAGTTTCTTTTGCGCCAAGTAAAGTTACATAAGGGTTTGCAGACACTTGCAAAATAGTAATACCACTCGCCAATACAAATAACGCCGAAAGAAATACCGGGTAGTTATGTAAAGAAGCAGCAGGATAAAACATTAAACAGCCTAATGCAGCAATAACCAAACCAACAACAATACCCTTTTGATACCCCATGCTCTTAACAAGTTTTCCTGCCGGGAGTGACACTAGGAAATAAGCGCCAAAAAAACAAAATTGCACAAGCATTGATTGCGCGTAGCTCAAAGAAAAAATAGCTTTTAAATGAGGAATAAGAATATCATTAAGGCAGGTGATAAAACCCCACATAAAAAATAATGAGGTGAGTGAAATCAGAGCGAAGCGAGTAGAGTTATCTCCACCAATTCCATTTGTTGAATTAGTGTCAGAAGTGTTAACTTGCTCCATAGTGAAAGAGGTTCCAGACATGAGGTTAAGTCCTATTGTTAGTTGAGAGTAAAGAATACAAATAATTTATCTACATAAAATACCGACATGATTCTTTGTATTTTTACTAAGTAGCATTCTTAATGCATTAACACACTTTGATAGCCGTATTGATAAGTAAATAAAAATTGCTTTTCATAACAATTAAAGCCTTGTTCGCTTTAGTTGTTTACGTGAACGAGAGAAATATTAGAGTGCTGCAGTACCGACATGACCACTTTTCTTTTGTTGTTTATTAAAACAACAAGGCAGATTTATCTAACTGACTATTTAAATAGTCTCGCTGTTTCTTAATTCGTAATGCTTGTGGCCTAACACTTTGTACCTCTCTAATTATTTTATCTACTGGCCAACCGAGTGCTAGTAGTAATAAAGCAATAACGGTGCCTGTTCTCCCTGTTCCTCCTTTACAATGTACGGCAACCACACCTTTATTTTTTAATTGATTTAAGATGATTAATTTATGCTTTTCCCATTGAGATTGAAACGATTTGCCTGGCGCTTCATCATCAATAATAGGCAGCTGCAACCATTTGATTTTATATATATTACAAAGTTGAGGAAGTTTTATGGCCTCATTTTCTACCATTTCTTTATCAAACATTAACGTAAGCAACATCGATACATCCTGCTGCTTAAGCTGCTGTATCGACTCTTCAAGGTTCGCGGCCTTAGTTCCTGGGCATGGCGTAAATATTAGCTTGGCACCATTGGCCAAAGCTAATATTTCAAAGGGATGTTTATTCACTGAGTAATGGCCTCTTGTTTACGGTGCTAAATTTAGTAATTGTTTGAATAATCTACAACTGAACTCGAACTGTTTGAACTGCATTTGCTGCAATCAACACTTCAGCGTACTGACTACCAATTTGTAACGAATAGCTTATTGGCTCTTTAGTGGTATTGAGTAATTGCACACTGATTAAGCCCGCATCGTTCACCGCCGCACTGGCATGCAAAGCATCTTTATCTAGACCATCTAAGTGCTGTTCAACTTGCAATGCAGTATCTCCAGGTCTAATTGTTTTACTAAATTGTGCCAGTACATGATAGATAGGTGTGTAATAAACCTCACCCGTTTGGGTATCAATCATGATCGGTGCACCACAGAAATTACCAACGTGGTTAGGGCCACCATCTTTATCTAATACAATATTCCAATCTATCCACCCTTCTAGCCAGTGATTTAGACTAACGATGATATTACGAGCGTAACGATGTACTGGGGTATATATGGGATGATCTTCAGGTTTTGGTGCCCATGTTGCCGTATATGCCCAATCAGTTGCATTTTTGTTCCACCAAAAATCATCATTATTAAACCAGTTTTTTTCTTTAAAGCGAACCGGATCTAATATCCCTTCAGGGGCACTTTTTCCTAAATCATCAATGGTACCTTCGGTATGTATAATTGAAAAATTAGGGAATTTTTCATGAACACGATCAAAGACTTCTTCATTCACTTTATTCGTACTCTCGTACCAATGAACGGCTGTGCCGTAAACGTATGGAGCCGTTTCTTGGTCAGCTAAGATCTCATCTGTCCAATGTTCCATATTATCGCGATTTTGATCATAGATAAGTAGTTTGACTTCTTCATGGGCACTTGCTTTTAATTTCGGTCCTAAATGCTCTTTAATAAAAGTGCTTTGTGTTTTAGGCGTGAAATGCATGCTTTCCCATTGACCACTATTACCATGTGGTTCATTTACTGGCGTAAGCGCCCAAATATCAATGCCTTGTTCTTGATAAGCATCAAGGTATTTAATGAGATAGTCGGCATAAGTAGCAACGTATTGTGGCTTTAACTCACCTCCTGTTCCTTGGTGGTTATTGGCAGCTGTCGGATTGATGTAGTAATCTTCAATATCTTTCATCCACGGCGGCGCGGTCCATGCTGAGGCAACAATTTTTAAATCCTTGTCTTCTTGCTTGTTTTTTATCGCATAAGCCTCTTTTATCATTGGCAATAAATCAAATTGCTCATCTTTAATACCTTCGTATTGCTGAGCACTAAAACCATCGCTATCGACATCAAGGCTAAATGAAGTTAAGTTTACGTCGTCCGTGCGTTCCGCATATGAATATCGACCGTTTACTGCAAAGTCTGTCGCACCAATATGGGTACGGGCAATTGAAAAATTAGCACCCTTTTCACCATAAATATTTTCCATTACTTCAGCTCTTTTGTTTTTGTCTAGGTGTGCTAGAACAAACGCTGAAGACTCTGTAAAAGATGTGCCAATACCGATAATTTTTTGTTTTTTCAAATCAGGTCTTACTACAATAACCTTCCCTGTGGCAGTTCCTTGATAGAAGGCAAAATTCTGTTGTGGCGCTATTTTTGCTCCAGCTTCACTGGTAAGCAATATTTCCTTTGTTGTGGAAAGGTTATAATTAATATCGACAGAATTTTTTGTCATTTGTGATCCTTGATTTTGCTGTGTACAGCTAATCAATGTAAAAGAAATTATTGTGGTGACGCTAATTGTTTTTATAAACTTTGTTTTAATGTTTTTCATTATTAACACTCATGTGATTAGAGGTTTACTAAGGTAAAAGACTTAACTGCCATCGGTGATAACTATTTAGACAAAACCAGCTTGCCAAACATACCGGCATCTATCCAGCCACGATCTGGTGCGGCACCAACGGCTGACTCAGAACCAATGAAATTTTCACGCAATTCACTGCCATCGTTATCACAATAAGCCACCATCAAACCGATAATTTTCCCTGCCGATAACTCAATAGGTTGATTATCTGTCGCGGTGTCTTGGTAATCATCAGTATAGATATCGATGCTTAGCTCCCAAACAATCTTATTACCTTGCTGTTTCCAACGGCTTTCAACATGATGGGAGTAGCTCTGGGCCAGTTTGTTTGTCCCTATATCAATGGCTTGGTTATCTAAAGACATATGGTAGGCAAACGCATTATGGTTATATTGATGTTCACCACCAGAGAAATCTTCATCGATGAAAATTTCTAAACAATCATCATCCCAATATTGTTTTAATGGATCGCGATGGCTATCAATTAAGATATCGTCAACAATTTCAGCCATAAAATATAATTTAGATTTTGTCCAAACGACTTTGTAGCGACCTTGAAAATCTTCTTTTGAAAATTCAGGACCTAACCAGCGTTGGTTTAAGTTTTGCCATTTGGCTGACTGCCATATATTTTCATTGGCAATACCATCAACTTTAGGGGCCTTCTCAGCGTACGGTGCATAATAGTTTAGTCTATTAGGCGCATGACTATCTGCTGCATAAGAAGGTAATACGGATACCATCAAGAAAATGGACGTTATGCTTATCAATCTATTATTTAACATTTCATATACCTTAAGCAAAGAGTACTATCGGCTCGGTTTAAAGGTTGGGTATATGAATCATCTATTGAGACGTTATTTGACACAATAGAATTACGACAAAGAGGATTTTAAGTGCGGTAAGTTGGGTTACACTTAACAATGTTAAGCAGCATCATCTATAAAAAAGCTCGATTTACTAATAAAGTAAATCGAGCTTGAACACTTAAACAATGCTTATTAAGTAATAATAAAGACTACTTAGCTATATTCAAATCAGTAATGTAAATAGTATTACCTGAACCACCACCAACACCATATATGGCTATTTGGGTAAGTTTAGATAAGTTAAGTGGGATGTCAGCAACGTTAATAGTTACATCAGCCCAGTTACTATTTACAGTCAATGGAACTTTAAACTCAGACCCCTCAACGATGAAGTTGATGTAGTATTCTGAAAACGCACCTTGTGCCGCAATTTTGAAGTTAACAGTGCTGTATTTAGCTCCATCTAACTTGTACTCTTGCACACCACCATAAGTATCGCCCATTAAGGCAAGTACCGCACCCCAACCAGCACCCTTGGTTACTTCAAAAGCACTTAGGCCGTTGTAAGTAACATCTGCCGTTAATGTAGAGCCAGTAGACCATTCGCTCATGGTGATATTGCCGTTATGTGCATTATCATCGCCATCCCAAACTAAATCTGAACTTTCACCCGTAGATGAGAAGAACACAAATTTATCGTCTGTGCTGTCTTTTGCCGGTGCAATTTTACCGGTGTCGTAAGCGATCATATCGGTAACATAAATCTTTTGACCAGCTGGGCCGCCATCATAAACACCAAACAGTGCCATTTGACTCACGTTTGATAAATTCACACCGTATTGCGCTAAGTCGATGTCAATTTCGTTCCAATCAGCTTGGCTGTTTAAGCTAAAGCCAACTTCTTGAGACGATTCATTACCATTTACGTTAGACACAATAGATAATGCATAACGTTCAAAACTACCTTGAGAAGCAACTTTAAACTTAATGTTGGTATATGTTGCTAAATCTACATCGTAGTTATCAACATTTGTACCATCTGAAATATCACCTTGTAGGGCTAATACAGCACCCCAGCCACCGCCAGCACTAAGTTCAATAGCATCTAAACCATTGTAAGTAATATCTGAAATAGCGGTACCTGTGCTCCATTCACCAAAAATGATGTTACCAACATCGCTGTTGTTATCGCCATCATGAATTAAGTCGCTTGGTGTACCAGCATCTGATGAGATAAAGACATAGTCGTTTTCAGTTTCAGCATCAAAAGCAATCGCTTGATCTTTAACTAAACTAAAGTCAGTAACATTAATGGTTGAAACACCAGGTTGTCCGCCAATGCCGTAAACCGCAATCCAATCAATTGAAGAAAGGTTCAATGGAATATTAGCAGCATCAATTGAAATGGTTTGCCAAGTCGCAATGCTTTGATCTACCGGTAAAGTAATTTCTTTTTGCACACCATTAGCTGAAATATTTAATTTAAAACCTTCAGCATAACCACCAGATGTCGCTAGTTTTAATTCAACACGGTTGAATAAACTAAAGTCACCAAAGAAACCATTTTGGAATGCTAAAACAGTACCCCAGTTTCCTTGCTCAGGTGAATTAGAGCTTGAAGTAAGCTCCCAGCTTGATAAACCATCAACAATTACATCAGCTAGAATGGTTGTGCCAGTACTCCATTCACCGATAGTTGTAGGTGTAAAGCTAACGTCAGTAGCACCTGTTGAAGAGGTGATAACAAACTCATCTTCTACAACTGGGCCGCCAGTGCTTCCACCAGTATTTCCGCCGGTATCTGCTTGAATTGAAACACTAACATCATCGATATATACAGAGCCTGCTTCAGCACCTAAATCGAATAATACGCGGCTGTTGTCATCACCAAAACCAGAGGTG
>Ga0105358_10000161_pt1 | contig 29484 bp, 21 predicted proteins | sample GOMGulsemesocosm_5_FD_83509 | JGI IMG/M metagenome (GOLD analysis project Ga0105358, IMG submission 83509) | Methane-oxidizing microbial communities from mesocosms in the Gulf of Mexico - GOM15C Gulf of Mexico | ecosystem: Environmental > Aquatic > Marine > Cold seeps | place: Gulf of Mexico... | reverse complement strand
TGGAGAGCTATTTTTCACGATTCGGTGGTTTTGTGATGAATACAATAGGCACGGTGTTTTTGGTTATATCCTATATAGCAGGGGTGAACTGGTGGTGTAAGGGAGCTGTATTTATTCGTTTTCAGGGTCTTTTGGCAAATGTTGGGCGTATGGCCTTGAGTAATTATTTACTTCAATCTTTGATCGGCACCAGTATTTTTTACGGCTATGGTTTGGGTTGGTATGGCCAGTTAGATCGCTGGCATTTATTGGTGATTATGTTTGCGATGTGGGGGGCTCAGCTCGCGCTGTCGTATGTTTGGTTGGCGTGGTTTAGGCAGGGGCCGATAGAGTATCTTTGGCGTTGTCTAACATACTTTAAACTTCAACCTTTCATGAAATGAAAGCCTGTTTAACGTGGGGCGCATATTTCACGCGTCCCACGTTAAATGGCGAATAGTTAACTCATAAAAATTAATCGCTGATGAGCACAGGTTTTTCGCCGCCTACAGTAGTCCTGAACATCTCACGACGCATGCCTAGGTAGTCGCCCATTGGCTTGTGCAGGGTGCAGCGGTTGTCCCACATTGCAATAGAGCCTTTCTTCCAGCGAAAGCGAACGGTTGCCATATGATCTACATTCTGTTGATTTAAAAAATTAAGCAGAACATTGGCTTCGTCCATGTGCATTCCTAAAATGCCAACCGTGTAAGATTCAGAAATATACAGTGCCTTTTTTCCCGTTACCGGATGGGTTCTAACCATTGGGTGGCAATAGGTTTTGAGAGCCTCTTCGCTATTAATGACCTCCATGTTTTCATAAAGGTCATGCACAGCCTTCATGGCGGGACCATAACCTCGCTCGGCACTGTGCACGGCCTGTAGGCTCTCACACACTTGCTTCATGGTGGGGGATAGGTTGTCATAAGCCTGGTACAAATTGGCAAAGAGGGTATCGCCGCCGTACGGGGGAATGTCGCTGCCGTATAAAATGGTAAACGCTGGAGGCGTCTCCTGGAATGACCAATCGCTGTGCCAGGCGCCGCCGAAGACATAGCCGGTGGCTTCATCGGCTTCTTTCAATAGGTGCAGCACATGGGGATGATCTTTGAGTCCCGGTACGAAGGGGTCAACACCGTACTCGCCAAAATTAAGTGTGAAACGCTCTTGGTCTTCAACGCTGATATCTTGTTCGCGAAAGAACACGACTTGGTGATCGGCCAGGGCCTGTTTAATTTCAATAACTTGGGCGGGGCTCAGATTGGCGACATCGACATCTAAAACTTCGGCACCCAAGGAGGCGGCATAAGGGTTGACCGTAATATGTTTATATTCACGAGCTTGGTTCGTAGCGGCAACAGGTGCTGAGATCATTACTTGACTCCAGTTATTATTTTGTACTTTATATTGCGCTAACTCCCTGTGTTCTGCGATGATGTGATCGGTAAAAATTTGATACATTTGGCCATATAGTAAGCTTGGTGTTAAATAACAGCGGGGCCGAATTGGGCCTTATGATCTGGCGCTTCCCATAAGTGAGCATGAGAGATGGCAGGGTTATGATTGATTGGCAGGCGAAACGAGACACTACCGGTGTGCAAATTTTGTTAGCTCAGGCTCATGAGCAGGGGCTTGATGAAGTCAGTGTTTTGCAGGGCACACAAATTTTACCGGCGCAGCTTGAGGAGCCAATGGCTCTGGTGGCTAACTGGCAAGAGCTTCAACTGTTGCGCAATGTGCAGCAGCAATGGCCTTCTATATCGAAGTTAGCCTTAGCCAATGCCATGCAATATCGGCCGCAGCGGACGGGGCCGTTGGGCCAAGCTATGCTCGCCTGCGAGACCTTGGGTGAAGCACTGACGATGGCCGGTAGCTATGGTTGGTTGGGTCTGTCCTTTAGCAGTTTGCTCACCCAAGTTAGTGACGTGGGTTTAGAGATTGAAACCGACAGTCGTTGGGTGCCTGCTGAGTGTGATTTATTTTGCCAGATACGTGGCCCGGCTGCCATTTTACAGACCATCAATGACTTACTGGATCGACAAGGCTCGAATAAGCTAGTGGCAATTCGCATTGGTTTACAGTGCGATAAAGCGGAAGTTGATGCGAACTTGGAGGCGTTTTTTGGCTGTCCAATAGAGTACAAGCAAGCAAAAAAAATCATGGTTCTGCCGCTGGATATTATCGCTGAGCCTCTGCCTTATGCGAATAAAAAGAACCGACTTATCAATCAGAATTATTGCCAGCTCTTGTCAGATCGCTTGCAAAAAGAGCAGAGCATGAGCAGCCGCATAAAAAACCGGCTCGGCAGTACGCCATGGGCGTTGAGTTTCAGTGATGCGGCAGCTGATTTAAAAACCAGCGAGCGTAGCTTACGACGAATTTTGGCGTCGGAGGGCGTGAGTTTTCGACAGCTAGTGCTGGCAAGGCGTATGGATATGGCTCGGCAGCTTTTGTTGTCTGGAGAGCGCATAGCGGCAGTGGCCACGGCGGTGGCCTATAGCGAGTCAGCCAGTTTTTCCCGAGCCTACAAAAAGCATTTTGGTATAAGCCCGTCAGATCGTAAAGACATACCTATACCGTTGAGCCCAGAAACTATTGAGCCTGTAAAACTTTCGGGGGAGGCAGATCTAGAGCCACTCGGAAAAAGTGATCTAACTTAGCGTAGAGTAGGTAGTAGCTTGAAAGTAAGCCAAAGCCGTGACCTTCTTCGGGGATCATTAAGGTTTCTACTATCGATTTTTTATCTTTCAAGGCCCATTTCATTCGGTAAAAATGTTCTTTATCAACTATTTGATCTCGACCACCTTGAGCTAAAAATACCGGTACATTTAAGCTTTTAGCTTGGTACACCGGAGATTGTCGCATGAGCTCTTGCTGTTGAGAGTGTGGGTCGCCAACGTAGTCTTTGCGCCAATCTAAAACGTGTTGGCCGAAGGCATGAGCGTCATTGGTGTACATTAAACTGATATCGGTAACACCAACATAAGATGCCGCGCATTTGAATATATCGGGTGAGCGGATAGCCCCCATTAATGCTGAATAACCACCATAACTGCTGCCATAGATACAAATTTTTTCGGAGTTTATCAATCCAGATTTGATAACTTCCGATACAGCAGATTCAATGTCGTCTTCGATTAATTTTCCCCATTGCCTTTTAGCTGCCAACTTAAATGCCTGGCCATAGCCAGATGAGCCGCGATAGTTCGGACGCAGTACGGCATAACCAAGCGTTGCTAAATACTGCACGTGGGGGTCGTAGTCGAGATAGGAACGAACTGATATGGGGCCACCGTGAGGCATGACAATCAAAGGTGGAGTAACGTCTTTATAATTTGCCGGTAAAGTAAGATAGCTTTCGATTTTTAAGCCATCGCTAGAAGTTGATTGAATACTTTGTTCTGACCCTAAAGTGAAAGCATCAAGCCATGGCTGGGTCATCATCAACTCGCTCAGCTTCCAACTTTTGGTGTCAAAAAGGTAAAAAGTTCCGGGGTTTTGACTGTTTCGTTTTAAGGCGATAATCGTTTCATTATTTAAGCTGCTATCCACGACCCAAATATTTTCGGTTTTCACCTTGCGGTTCAATGTTTCGCCGAGATAAGAGTCGAGTTCGGTAAAGTAATGTCGTCGGTAGTTACCATTCTCTGTATACGAAGCGTATAAAATATCCGTGCTGCTTTTATTGAGCTCGACGGTTTCCACGTCGTAACCATCTATTTTCAATATAGAATTGGTGAACTGTTTACTTTGAAGATCAAAAACTAATAACTCGGTGAAGTTCCTGTTGTGGTTACTCAGTACATAGAGTTTTTCTGAGTCAGACCTTAATAGTACAGGGATGAAGTTAGTGTCTTGCTTGTCAGACCAAATTAGCTGCCATTTCTTTTTACCCTTGGCTTTATACCAAGCCTCATTCTTGCCGTTTTTGTTCGACCGATAACCGATCCGTAAATCACCTTTTTTGTCGCTGAGCCAAGAGTCCGCATCGGGTGCTAGGCGATTCAGTTTGTACTTATTTCGCAGTTGGCCGCCTATATTTCTAGCGTTGAGATTGAGCACATAGATGTAGGATTTTTCAGCGCTGTAATTCTTGATCATCACTCGATCATGCCTGTGAGGCAGCGTGTCTATTACGTATGCATCATCGACTAATCGACGCTCGTAAATGTTCTCTAAATTATCATCAATGTAGTTAATATTGACTTGCCATAGTGACTGGCTGAAGTTTTGGTGTTTTCTGGCAAGAACCAAAGTGTCGTCATCGACCCAGTGATAATTAACAATAGTGTTGAGCTCGTCTTCAATTAAAACCTGCAATTTGTTGGTTTTTAAATTAAGCAGCATTAAACGCTGGCCAACATCTAAACGCTCAATGTAACTTATATGGTCGCCTAGTGTGTTGGTGCTGACTAGGGTGAATTGTGAACTTCGAAAAATAGACTGAGCGTGAACGTAAGCGGTTTCTTGCTCGGGCGTGGTGGCTCCACTACTAAAGGCCGTGAGACAAATGTAAAATAATAAAAATAATCGCTTTATGAGTAGTGAAAGCATTATGGGTTTTGCTCGGCGGTCGATGACTTTAAAATTTCTAAGAAGGGATCAGGATAGTGCCCGGTGTAGTCAAATGCAGTGGTTTTTAGCAGCTGACTACAGCATTGCTTAATATAGGCCCAGGCTTGGCTTGATCTATTGCGAAAAAGAAATTCGGCGTAGCTTTCATCGATGCTGGATACTAAATGTCCGCCATAGGATATAGCATCAGCTTGAACTTGAATGCTGTAGTTATGATTCAAAATATCCCAATAGGTTTCATTATTAATTTGTTGGTGATTGTAAACTTGATTGTAAGTGTACTCGCCGGCGGGCAAGGCAATAAGCTGGTAGTTGTTCCCGAGTTTTAGATCAGCAACGCTGGTTGAGGCTAAAAATTTATTACCCTTGAGTAAAATTTTACTAGGCGCAAGGCCATAAGCCTCAACGGCAACTAGTAGATAGCCGTAGCCAGGTTTTAAGGGCGTTATTGATGGGTTGGCCTGCGCGGAGTTGAGCCAAAATACAAACGTCAAGCTACAGAAAACAGCCGCTATCTTAAGCATCTCGGTACCCCTTTGTATTGTTATTATGATAACAGTTCATGTAATGCGGTTTTAGCTCGCTGCAGCGGCACCGCCTAACTGTTTAAGGGTCTATATTTTAGAGTCGGTATCTTTTATGGCCCTGTATTTTAAACGCCACTATACCGTAATAGGGTGGTTACGAAAACCAAGGGACGGTTGGGGGGTACGGGTGGATTTTTATGGGAGGGGCCTGAGACAATCATGCTGCGCAGATGATCATATCGACGATAACAGTGGCTGATGTTTAGTCAGGGAGCAATCTGTTAATAGTGTTAATGCACTTAGATAAAGTAAAGCTATGCGGCAACAGCTTGTGTTGCCACATAGCTTTTGAATTAAACCACTAAAATGCCATCAGCCTCGATCTTGGAGTCTTTTGGTAGTTGGTTGATGCCAATCGCTGCGCGAGCGGGGTAGGGTTGCTCGAAGTATTGGGACATGACGTCGTTAACGATCGGAAAATTACCGAGGTCAGTCAGATAAATATTCAATTTCACGATATCTTGAATAGTGCCGCCAGCCGCAGTACAAACTGCGCTTAGGTTTTTAAATACCTGATGAGCTTGAGCTTCAAAATCGTCACTTACCAAAACCATAGTTTCTGGAATGAGCGGAATTTGTCCCGATAAATAAACCGTGTTATTTACTTTTACGGCCTGGGAGTATGTGCCTATAGCAGACGGTGCATTGGCGGTTTCGACGATGGATCGATTTGGCATATCTTTTTCTCTGTATTTTCGATGCCCGCAGATAAGCTGCGAGGATATGTTTAATTTTTGCTGCGAGTCAGTTTTATAACTGAGCGCATGTTTCTCACCCGCCGAATAATGTTGGCTAGATGAATACGGTTTTGGACGCCGATGCAGAGTTCGATGACACTGTTGTGGGCATCTCGCTCATCGACGTTAATGCGCTCGATATGGGCCCCAGCTTCGGCCATTCGATTGGCTAAGCTGGCGATAATACCGCGTTCAGATTCTACTTCAACTTTAATGTCGACCAAAAATTCACCGCTGACAGTCGGTGCCCAGTTTACCAAACTAATTTTTTCGGGGGAGTTGCGCAGTTCAACGATATTGTTGCAGGTTTCTTGGTGGACTACCAAGCCTTTACCTGCGCTCAAATGGCCGAGGATAGGGTCACCAGGAATTGGCCGACAACAGCGTGCGAAGCTAATCATCAAGCCTTCGCCGGTATCGATCATCAAAGGTGAATGAATCGGGGTTGATTTCACCTCATCGCCTTGTTGCTGAAGGATATTGGCAACTGCTTGAGGTACGCGGTTCCCTAAGCCTATATCTTCCAGCAGAGTTTCCATTGTGGGCATATGTGTTTCTTTGAGCAGCAGCTCTATTTGCTCACCACTGAGTTTATCGAGCTGCAAGTTCATATTGCTCAAGGTTCGTGACAATAGCCGCTCGCCAAGCTCCACAGATTCGTGGTGACGCTGGTTTTTCAAAAAGTGGCGAATGGCGCTTCTGGCTTTACCTGAAGTTGTAAAATTGAGCCAGGCAGGGTTAGGCTGGGCGCCAGCTGCAGTAATAATCTTTATTTTCTCGCCGCTTTTGAGTGGCTGAGAAAGGGGTGCTAGTCGTTCGTTAATACGACACGCGACGCAGCGGTGACCAACGTCAGTATGCACAAGGTAGGCAAAATCTATCGCAGTCGCGCCAGCAGGTAAGCTGATGATCTTGCCTTTGGGGGTGAAGACATAAACCTCGTCGGGGAATAGATCGATTTTTACGTTTTCGATAAACTCCAGCGAGTCGCCGGCCTGTTGTTGAATTTCTAATAAACCCTGAACCCATTGACGGGCCCTAGCTTGGTTACTCGCGGGGCCATCTTCATCGGCTTTATATAGCCAGTGGGCAGCAATGCCGGTATTGGCAAGCTCATCCATTTCTTTGGTGCGAATCTGGACTTCGATGGGCACGCCGTGCATACCCACTAATACGGTGTGCAAAGACTGATAGCCGTTGGCTTTAGGGATGGCGATATAGTCTTTAAACTCACTGACAACGGGCTTGTAAAGATTGTGCATAATGCCTAGCACACGGTAGCAAGTGTCAACATCTTCAACGATAATCCTGAACGCGTAAACGTCCATAATTTCGCGAAATGACTTCTTCTTAGCGCGCATCTTCTGGTAAATACTGTAAAGATGCTTTTCTCGGCCTAGAACCAGCGATGCTATATCTTCTTTTTCTAGGCGATTCTCAATGGCACTTTGGATGTTCTCGACCAGCTCTTTACGGTTGCCTCTGGCGGTTTGTAATGCAGCTTGCAGGCGTCGTGCTCGCAGCGGATACATCGCTGAGAAACCACGGTTCTCAAACTCTATACGCATATCATTCATGCCCAAGCGGTGGGCAATCGGGGCGTAGATTTCGAGGGTTTCGCCAGCAATGCGACGCATTTTGGGTGGCGCTAAGGCCCCTAGCGTTCGCATATTGTGTAGACGGTCGGCTAGCTTGACGAGTATCACTCGGATATCGTTGGCCATAGCGAGGGCCATTTTTTGGAAGTTCTCGGCTTGTTTTTCTTCCTGGGACTCAAACTCAATTTGAGTTAATTTACTGACGCCATCGACGAGCTCCGCGACGGTTTCGCCAAATTGGTTCTCCAGAGCGTGTTTGGGAATACCAGTGTCTTCGATTACATCATGCAGCATGGCGGCCATGAGGCTTTGGTGGTCCATATGCATGGAGCTGAGGATGCAGGCTACGGCTAAGGGGTGAGTAACATAGGGCTCGCCGCTACGACGAGTTTGGCCGTCATGGGCTTGCTCGGCATAATAGTAGGCGCGCCGAACTAAATTGATCTGGTCTGGATCTAGATAAGAAGAGAGTCGGTTACTGAGAGACTCAATAGTTTGCAAGTTAGGCTCCCTATCCTGAGCGCTGAGAACGGCAGGAATGTAGGCTCTGAAAGAGTGCTAGCGATGGGTCGCTAGCACCGGTACATACTCAGTAGCAAAACCGCGATTTAGAAGTCGAGGCTAGGTTCCTGAGGGATGATAACCATAGGCTCGTTATCTTCCTCTTCTGTTTCTTTCAGAAATGTAGTTGCATCGATCAAGCCCATTTCGATCTCGCGCAGGGCAATAACGGTTGGTTTATCATTCAATGGATCAACCATAGGCTCTTTGCCTTGAGTTGCAATTTGGCGAGCGCGCTTGCTGCCAACTCTAACCAATTCGAAACGGTTGTCTACGTGGTTGAGGCAATCTTCAACGGTGATACGGGCCATATTAAAATCCTATATTTTGAAAGCGGTGTTGTAATGCTCGAGCTAAATGCCCGAGGGTTTACCGGTTAAGCCGGCAACATTTCCACCAAGGTCTTAGTTATAGCGCAAAAGCGCGTAGATTCAAAGGCTTGGCGGAAATAAAAGGGCGCTAAGTGTACGCATTTTAACCAAGCAGGACAAGGCCTGTAGCCAAACTCGAGTGCTTAGTTTTATCCTAGGCCCAACTGTTGTTAAATTCATCAGTTTGAGCGTTCGGGCGCCAACTTTGGGGTGTAAGTGGCGGCTCGTGCTTTATGCTTAACTCAGTTCAGGCAAGTAAGGCTTTCAACAAGTCGGTATGACGTTGTTGTTGTTTTTGTTGTCCCAATCGTTCGGCTTTAATTACGCTGCTAAGTTCGTCCAAAGCGACGTTGAAATCATCATTGATAATGACAAAGTCTGCCTCGACATAGTGAGTCATCTCACTCACTGCTTCGGCCATGCGGGCATCGATAATACTGCTGTCATCTTGCCCGCGGCCGGTGAGGCGATCTTGCAGCGCAGCTTGGCTAGGTGGGAGTATATAAATACCGCGAGTGTGCGGCATTAAGGTTTTTACCTGCTGGGCACCTTGCCAGTCAATCTCGAGGATGACATCAAGACCTGACGCTAGGGTGTCTTCAACCCAGGTTTGGGATGTGCCATAGAAGTTGCCAAATACCTCGGCCTGTTCCAGAAAAGCGCTATCCCCAAGCATTACTTGGAATTGTTCTAATTCAACAAAGTGGTAGTTCACACCATCGACTTCGCCGGGGCGAATTGCTCGGGTGGTGTGAGATACCGATACCTTGATGCCATCGGTATTGTCGATAAGGGCTTTAACTAAGCTGGTTTTACCCGCGCCGGATGGCGCTGAGACGGTGTATAGAGTCCCGAAGCTGCTCATGAATTATCTCGTTCATTAAGGTTGGATATAGTTACTAACTGCATAATAACCGCTACGCCTTAGTTTAACTCAAGCGCCGTTGTGGTGCTCGCCTTGATTCAGTTAAGGCGATGGGAAACAATGACGTCATTAAAGCAGCCATCAGTTATCGTGGCGCGAATAAATAACACAATGAGAAAGCCCAATGAAATGGCAAAATAGCCGTCGTAGCTCTAACGTAGAAGATGGTCGATCTGAAGCTGGCCCTAGTAGGTTGGGTGGTGGTTCGTTGATGACGATGCTGCCGATTGTACGGATGTTGATCGGAACAAAAATAGGCCGAATTGTATTAGCCGTGGGGGCAGTCGCGTATTTTTTAGGTTTCAACCCTCTTAAATTGTTGCAGCAGGGGAGCCAAAATTTTAGCCCCGCCAAAGTCGAAAATACTCAGGAAGATAATCAACGTGCAGATTTTGCGACCGCGGTTCTCGGCCAGACCGAAGACGTCTGGGGGGCAATGTTTAAAAGTAATTTTAATAAGGTGTATCCCGAGCCTAAGTTACGATTATTCCGCAATGGTGTGAGCAGCGCTTGCGGTGCAGCAAGTTCGGCAACAGGGCCATTTTACTGCCCTGGCGATAATAAATTATACCTAGACCTCGGATTTTTCGATGAATTGGCTAAGCGCCATGGTGCTCCCGGTGACTTTGCTCAAGCCTATGTGATTGCTCATGAGGTGGGTCACCATGTGCAGAACGTTTTTGGAACGCTGAATAAAACTCATCAAGCTAAAAGCTCGTTAAGTAAAACAGAAGGGAATGCCTTGCAAGTACGAGTAGAATTGCAGGCAGATTGTTACGCCGGCATCTGGGCTCATCACATTGATAAGCAGAGACAGGTCATTGAAGCGGGTGATGTGCAGGAGGCGCTTAAGGCAGCCAGCGCTATTGGCGATGACACCCTACAAAAGCAAGCACAAGGATATGTTGTGCCCGATGCTTTCACTCACGGCTCGGCTGAGCAACGCATTCGTTGGTTTTCGACCGGGCTGAAAACCGGCGATATAAAAGCTTGTGATACTTTTGCTGCCAAGACCTTATAGTTAAGCTGCGTGAATGCTTGCCCGCCTGAAACGGCAAGTGCGAATAGGGTTCTCATTTATAAGCTCTGACTTTAATAAAGGTCAGAGCTTATGCTCGATACCCATACCCATGCCCCACCAATTCCAATTCCAATACCATCAAATAGAACCCTTCCGTAATTGTGATTTTTATTCAATGCAAGAAAGGCTGCGCTGGATTGTTTGAGACGAGAGTGCGTAAACCTACATTTCGACAGTACCTTCTTAGATCATGATTCACAGTTATCGAGCCAGAAAAATAAGAAAGTGCTAGCCGTAGAGTTTAGAATTTCTTCGTTATACTTTTGTTGTTGACGGTAACAACAAAGCACATCCTAAGCTTCCATATCTCCATATCTCCATATCTCCATATCTCCATATCTCCATATCTCCATATCTCCATCATCATCTGCTTGATCAATGATATGCCCTGGGTTTATTGAAAAGTCAGGCCCGAATAAATTGTTCATGCAAAAAATAAATGAGTATTCACATCGATCGCTCGGTTCTTTAGGTTTAAAGAAAAATTTGTGCCGATACTTTTCTACGTTAGGTTCCGCCTAGCACAAGGAATTTTGATTTTTATGGAATCTTCTACTGGCGGTTATTGATGGTGAAAAGTCACAGATGAACTTCTTGCTGGCAAAAGGTAGGGCAGAGGTAGGGCATGCCATACCCTTACCTTTGTTAGTTGTCTGTCTGGCTAAAACACAAGTACAGTGTTTGTTAAGTTAAACAAAGAAAAATTTTATCGCGAAAGCACCACATAAATAGCAATACAAAAAGCAATAAAAATGTTGGATGCGTTGGGAAATGTGTCTGAGCATTCAAGATAATAAATAAAAGACACGATTGACGAAGAACGAAAGGTGTAAGACGGAGTTTGAAATTAACATTTAAGGCTCCCATAGAAAAAGTAGTTATTTTCGTCATAAACAATAAACACAACAATATGTGAGGAAGATCAGATGAGCCATCTAAAATTTCCAAGTTATCTATATGAAGCAACTTTAGCAGCTACCCTGGCGGTAACGAGTATTTCGGTTGTGGCTGAGCAACAAAACTACGGCATTGAAGAAGTTACGGTCACGGCAACAAAACGCAAAGAAAATCTTCAGGATGTACCGGTTTCGGTGACCGCGGTAACAGGTGACGAGCTCGCTGAAAAAACAATTTTCGAAACTTCAGACTTAATGGGTTCGGCACCTAATTTACAAGTGACCTCGGCTTACTCGAAAACACAGCCGAACTTTAGTATACGTGGTATTAGTGTTGCCAATGAATTCAGTGCGGCAACGGCGTCGCCTGTAGGCGTCTATGTAGATGAGGTTTATCAAAATTTCCGTGCGTCACACGGCCAGCAAATATTCGACCTTCAACAAGTTGAAGTTATACGCGGACCTCAGGGAACATTGTTCGGTCGAAATACCACTGGAGGAGCGGTTAGTTTAAACACTCGAAAACCAGAACTTGAAGGCACAAATGGATTTATAAATATTGGCGCTGGGAGTTTTAAAGCCTATAGCGCAACGGGCGCTATCGAGATAACCCCTGTTGATGGTGTGTTAGGTGTACGTTTGGCCGGAACGATGCAGCGTTCGGATGGGTATACTAAAAACCCTATTGATGGGCTGAAATACGGTGATACCGACGCTCATGCGTTAAGACTCTCAATCGCATGGCGACCATCAGATGCTCTATCGTCGAATATTAAGTTTTACACTGCCGAAAATGATTCATTGGGTGATTTGCCTTACGGCATTGGTTACAACGAAAATCAAACAAACATATTAGGCTACGGCACACGCTTGGCCGGTGGGGGCGGGGCTCCTTTGGGTGAGGACGTTGTCGAGTCGAATAGCGGCAATGGCTATTACACGAAATCCCAAGGTGCTTCGATGACCTGGGAGTATGAAACCGGGGATTTAAAGTTTAGCTCGATCACAGGTTATGACGAGGGAGATTACCGAGTTAGTCCCTTCGACTGCGACGGTACGGCTCTCGATTTATGTTCAATTAGATATAATTCAAAAAGCACCAGCCTTAACCAAGATTTTCGAGTTGTTTACCTTGGCGAAAAAATCGACTTCGTGGCGGGTGCATATTTTGGTGCTGAAAAAATTGTAAATCACAATGAACCTGATTTTTTTGGGCTACTTGATCCTCTTATTCCAGATCACCTGTTTAACCCCGTGCTTGGAGCTATCAGCCCGGCAAACCCTGCGCTTGGTGTTCTACCGGCAGATGGGCAATGTGCGCCACTAAACATTAATCCAAACGGTTTTATGGATACTCGAACTTTTTTTGAGTTCTTGGGCTTAACGTCAAATTGCGCCGATGCAGGCGCGCCGCCTTTCACCTCTATTCATGCCGATCAGCGCTTCACCATCGAACGACCTTCCCAAGCGATTTATGGAGAGTTGAAGTATCGCTTTAATGATGAATTGTCTCTCACCATGGGCTTACGATATACCCAGGATGATGTGGATCTAATTGATGCTCGTACGATTGTCTATAGCGAAGACGGTGTTGCTCGCGCTACAACAATCCCATATAGCTTTCCTGCGGACTTGAGTTTGCCTGCCGTATCGCAAAGTGAATCGAGCAATGAAATTACGGGTCGGGTCGTCCTTGATTACAAAGTGTCGGACGACGCAATGGTCTATATGAGTTGGAGCCATGGTTACCGTAGTGGCACCTTTAATGCTTTGGCCTACCAAGACATTGGGCAGATTTACTATCTCGATCCTGAAACCATTGATGCATGGGAAATTGGCATGAAATCACGTTGGTTCGACGATCGTCTTCAGCTAAATGGTGCAGCATTCTTCTACGATTACGAAAATCAACAAATCGCAGAGCTGGTTGGCACAACTTCATTTTTACGTTCAGCGAATGGGGAAGTGAGTGGTATCGAGCTTGAAATGATAGCAGCGGTTAGCGAAACAATAGAGCTACGAGCTTCCTTAGGTATGTTGGAGTCTAGTTACGATGATAACCAGCGCTTTACGCCTACAGGTTTAGATATCGGCGGGAATGATTTCCCTAATGCACCCGACAATACCGTGAACTTGGGGGCGAGCTGGGATATTTGGACAGGTGATGACTTTGCTCTTTCCGGAAATTTTGAAGCAAAATATATGGGGGAATATTACTTTGATTCCTTTGGTGACTACGAAGGTAATTATCCAGGCGGAGAAGCAGATGGCGGTAGTGGTTATGGCGCTAGCCAAGAATTAGCGGGAGCAAATCCAGATCAATGGTTGTTCGACGCGCGAATCACACTTGAGTCGGAAGATATAAGTCTGAGCTTGTGGGGTAAGAATTTAACCGATGAGTTTTATTATGTTTATGGTTTGAATATAAATGCCTTCAATCAAGATTACTTTACTCGAGGTCAGCCTAGAACTATCGGTCTTGAAGCACGCTACCGTTTCTGATCTAGCGTAGAAATACAATTCAATAACCTTTGTGATTACCTAATAAGGGCCAAGGTCTTTCGAGACTGAGGCCGTCACTTATTTGCAGGAAACTGCTACCTAAAATTTAGAGCGAGGAATGAGATCATGACTAAGATGTCCCCCACCTGGGCGAATCTTTGTATAAAAGTACAGCGGTATTTTATTCAAGATTTTCCTGGTAAAGATTTTATGAAATTTGCCTGGGCGGTAAATTTACACAAAATATTTACCTTATTTATTATTGTTGGAATGATGTTCCATTACGACAATTTTTCTACCGGTGCCTGGGTTTACTTAGGTTTGCATGGTATTTACGGCTATTGTTGGTTAATAAAGGACCTAGGATTTCGTGATCATCGCCTAGAGGAGGTTCTCAGCATCGGTGGCGTGTTTAATCTTTACGCGATTCTTATCGCGTGGTATTGGGTGATCCCTTGGTTGTTTATTTCTCGTTACGTTGAACCTTCAAATATTGATTTATTTATAGCGGTGGCTTTGCACACATTAGGCGTCGTGTTGATGGTGGCTGCAGATGGACAGCGTCATTTCACCTTGAAGTACAAAAAAGGGTTGATTACCACGGGCTTGTGTAAATACACCAGAAACCCGAACTATCTCGGCGAAATAATGCTCTACGCGGCATTCGCCTTTCTTGCTGATCATTGGGCGGCGTGGGCAATCTTAGCTTATGCGACCGTGACTACATTTATTCCAAATATGTACGCCAAGGATCAGTCGCTTTCTCGTTATCCACAGTGGCAAGAGTACGAAGAAAGCAGCAGTTTCTTAATTCCTTGGGCGTTGATCAATGGTAAAGCCTTACGTCGTGAGTGGGCTGAAAGTAAAGATTCCGAGCTGTTTGAAAAATCATCGTAAAAAGAAAATTTCAGATGGGGATATGCTATGAATATTGAAGAAGCAAAGAAGGTAAAAGCATTTTTTTTGGTCGGCGCCGTTTTTAACTGGGCAATAACAGTTGCATGGTTTTTTGCTTACGCTTGGGTATTTCCTTTACTTGGTATGGAGGTTCCCGTGGATCCAATGTTCATGCAGTTGTTCTGCGTATTGGCGTTTGTTTTTGGCGTTGGGTATTACATGGTTTCGAAAAATCCAATTGTTAACAGAGATATAGCGTTAATGGGAGTTATCGGTAAATTACTGGTTTTCCTTATCATTGCATACTACTGGCTGATCGGTATTGCTCCTTTAGCACTGTTTCTAATAGGCAGTGCAGATGGTGTGTTTGCATTGCTAATGATTATGTTTTTAGTTCGATACAAGAATACATAATTAGATGATGTGAGAAAAATTAACCAACAACAGGCGCTATGCCAAAGCTGGCGCCAGCTCATGTAAAAATAGGGCATAACGCATTTATACAATACTGAGAAACGTCATGAATAAAAATGTAGTGATAGCAGGTGTCGGAATGACGCCGTTCGGGAAATTTCTGGATCAAAATATCAAGCAGCTCGCTGGAACAGCGATCAACGAAGCGTTGAATGATGCAGGTATTGAGTCTGGCGCGATTGAAGCGGCTTATATGGCAAATGTAGCAGCAGGTACCATTACTGGACAGGTGTGCATACCGGGGCAGACAATTCTTCGTGATTTGAAAATTGGTCGCATACCGGTGATTAATATAGAAAATGCGTGTGCGTCGGCAGCCACTGCCTTTAACCAAGCGGTGATGATGGTTGAACTAGGGGCATACGATATCGTGTTGGCCTGTGGCTATGAAAAACTCTATAGCCCAGATAAGCAAAAAACATTTTCAGTATTCTCAGGTGCTGTTGATGTAACGAATATGGATGGCGTACTTAGTAACTTACAGTCAAGAATGGGTGCTGTTGGAGTCGAAATGGACATGGCTGGCGCAGGTAACAATCGCTCGTTATTTATGGATATTTACGCGTGTTGGGCATTGGAGCATATGCAAACGTATGGAACCACGAAAGAACAATTTGCGGCGGTATCCGTTAAAAATTCATTTCATGGCAGTTTGAATCCCCTCGCGCAGTTTAAGAAAACCTTGAGTCTAGAAGAGGTGCTGACAGCACGTTCAATTTCATCTCCGTTAACTCTGCCAATGTGTTCCCCCATAGGGGATGGCGCAGCTGCTGCAATCATTATGAGCAAAAAGAAGGCGCGTGAACTTGGAGTTGTTCAGCCAGTTGAGGTGGCATCTTCGGTCATGATGAGCGGTTGGGACTACTCCAAGCCTAAAGAACGCACCATAACCGAGGTGGCGGCGAATAAAGCCTACGAAGAAGCCGGAATTGGGCCGGGGGATGTCGATGTGGTTGAGCTTCATGATGCCTTCGCTCCTTCCGAAATTCTGTGTTACGAACATCTTAATTTATGCGGCAAAGGTGAAGGAGGAGATTTTGTGTCCCGTGGTGACAGTTGTATTGGCGGTAAAACGCCCGTGAATACCTCGGGTGGATTATTACGTAAAGGGCATCCTATTGGGGCGACAGGATTAGCGCAAATTTATGAGCTGACTTCCCAGTTAAGAGGGCGGTGTGCCAAGCGTCAGGTAATGAGAGCTAAAGTAGCGCTCGCGGAAAATGGCGGTGGATATTTAGGTGTAGACGCCGGTGCAATGGTAGTTAGTGTATTAAAAATTTAGGTGACGAAAATGAGCAATGATTTAATTTTAGCAAACATAGTTAAAAAGCATGCAGTTTCGCACTCAAATTTTAATGTGCTAACCGTTGTGGACATTGACGAGAATGGTCAATTTGAAGAGAAAATTAGAACGTACCGTCAGCTGTGGGTAAATGGGCAAGCTGTTGCTGCATCCTTAATTGATGCAGGGATGCAACTAGGGGATCGCTTTGGAATATTCATGCACAACGAAGTTGAGTTTGTTGATGCCATGGTAGGCTCCTCTATCGCTGGTACGGTTTTTGTGCCAGTGGATCCACGAACGAAAGGCCAAAAACTGGCTTATATGTTAGATTTTACTGAGTGTCGTGGAGTGCTCGTGAGTGATGCATGTTTGCCTGCATTGTTGGAAGTTGTTGATAGTTTACCCCGGCTAGAATGGATATGGGTAGTAGCTTCAGGTGAGCTGACAGTGCCGAAGTTACTTGTCAGAATCGATATAAAAACCTTCGACGTCATCCTGCAAAACAGTTCACCTGAGCTACCGATTTTGGTTGTTGATGACTCAAGACCTATGCAAATGTTGTTTACTTCAGGCACCACTGGCGACCCGAAAGCCATACTAAGTCCATATTCGCGAATGGGTACTGCGAAAATGGCATTTCAGCTTTTTAAACTTAATAAAAATGACAGGCTTTATACCGGCCTGTCGTTGACTCATGCTAATGCGCAGCTGTTGACACTGGGCTTAAGTCTTACAGTGGCCATTCCTTGTATTATCAGCAAAAGATTCACGAAGTCTCGCCTGTGGGATATTACTCGATCTTATGGTTGCACAGTATTCAATTTGTTAGGCGGAATGACGAACGCTATCTATAGCGAATCGCCAAAACCTGATGACAGGGGTAACCCGGTCAGAATGGTGGTTAGTGCAGGAATGCCTTTAGCAATTTGGGAGTCATTTCAGGACCGTTTTGATGTCGATATATATGAATTTTATGGTGCAGCAGAAGGTGGTTTGACAATTAATCCTGCAGGGGTTGGTCCTATAGGGTCTATTGGAAAACCGCCAGAAAATTTGATTGCAAAGGTTTTCAATGAAGATGGTCGAGAATGTTTGGCCGGTGAGCCAGGAGAGATAGTTTTTCGTAATGCCGACGGTACGACACCTCAAGTTTCTTATTTCAAAAATGCTAAGGCTACAACTAAAAAACTCAAAAACGGCCAACTAAATATGGGTGATGTTGGCTATATGGATGAAGATGGCTGGCTTTATTTCCTTTTTAGAAAGGGTGGCGGCATCCGTAAAAATGGTGAATTCATTAGTCAAGGCGTGCTTGAAAAAACATTAGCCGAAGAGAGCTCTGTGAGTGATGTATTTGTCTACGGTATCGAAACAGAGAAGAGTGCTCCAGGGGAAAAAAATATTGTAGCAGCGATAGTGCCTGAAGTTGATAGAGACTTTTCTGCCCTGAAGATATTTGATTATTGTCGGCAATCATTAGAGCACAGCCATATACCGGACTTTGTTCAAATAGTGAAATATATTCCAAAGACGGCGTCAGAAAAACCACTAGAACGATTTTTATTCGAAGATTTTAAATTAAAAAAAAGCAATATCTACACTAGGTCAAACGTTTAGTCGATAAATAATAACGAATAGGGTATCAAGTTATGAATACAGATAAATATGAAGTTGTTGTCTATGGCGCTAGTGGCTACACCGGTAAGCTCGTCGCTTGGCAGCTGGCTGAACGCGGCATTCCATTCGTTGCTGCAGGCCGGAACCTTAAGCGTCTTGAGGAAGAAATGGCTAAGGTGCCAGAGTTAGAAGGTTTCGATTATTGCTGTGTTGAAGTTGGTCACGACCTAGAATCACTTAAAGAATTATTCTCAGGCAAGAAAGCCGTCTACAACGTCGTTGGACCGTTTATGCAACTGTGTGAGGTTGTGGTAAAGGCGAGTTTAGAGTCTAAGTGCCATTATTTGGATTCTACCGGTGAGCAGGATTGGATGATTTTTTGCGAAGAAAATTATGGCAAGGCTTTTGCCGACGAAAAATTACTGTTGGTGCCAGCCTGCTCGTGGATGTGGGGTGCAGGAAACCTAGCGGCTGAATTAGCGCTAGAGTCTTCAGATATCGATTCATTAGATATCGTGTATTGCCCAAACGGAGAGCCTAGCCAAGCGTCAACTCGTTCATTTCTGCGGATGTGCTGTCAACCCCAGCTCTACCTTGAAAACAATAAATTTGAAGCTTGGCCGAGTGCGACCTCTTATGACGTTGCGCTACCCGGAAGGCATAGAACACTTAAGGCATTGCCGTGGAGTGGCGGAGGTGAGCCGGTCTGGTATAAGGGTGATGCACGAGTTCGAAACTGTTCAGTTTTAACATCATTCACAAATCAAACTGTGATGCAGTTAGTCGTTGACAGGATGAATACATTTGAGTCTGAATATGCCGATAAAACATCCCGAGAGCAAGAAGATATCACAAACACTTGGGCCGATGAAATATGTCAGTCTGAGCCGGAGCGCGACTCCCCCGAAATTCACCGTACGACAATATCCTGTTATGGGCGAGGTCGAAATAACGGTGTAAGCGTGACACTTTGGGCAACTTGCGGTTATAGCCAAACGGGTGCTTTGGCATCCGTCGCGGTAGAGCGGATTTTACAAGGTAAACATAAGTCTGTTGGTTTTGTTTCCCCGGCTAAAGCTTTCGGTGCGAGAAACTTAATTCAAGATCTTTCAGATATAGGTCTGCATTGTACTGTTGAGCAATCTGGATACTAATCTTTTACCTAGCTAGAGAAATTCAAAATAGGTTTATAAAAATTATTATAAAACTATTTTAAGTTTAAAATTTATCGTTTAAATGGCATCGCAAGAAAGTGGTGGCAGGAGTATCTTATGAGTACGTACACAAAGCTTCCACTGAGTGGACTCGAGTCACCTCTATCTGGCATCGAGCAGGCAGTTCAAGAAAGTTGCCACAAATTTGCACGGGATGTCATGCGCCCCGCAGGTATTCGGCTAGATAAACTCACTGCTGCAGAGGTGGTAGCAGAAGGCTCTGAGTTGTGGGATGTTATTGAGAAAAGTAAAACCCTCGGAATCAATCTTACAGAAATGATCGATATGGAGCCAATAGAGCGGGCACGGATACTCTGCATTGTATCTGAAGAGCTTGCTTGGGGTGACTGTGGTTTGGCTTGCCAGATCCTCACCGCTAACTTTCCTGTAATGTATTCTCTAATGGCTGGCAACATGGAGATGGCACATTTTTGCGAGGGCAAGTTAGGGTGTTGGGGCATAACCGAACCCGATCACGGCACTGATATGCTGGATGCTAATTCGGAATTAGCAAATCCCATGGGGAGCTACGGTAAACCAAACTGTGTGGCGAGAATCGAAGGCGACAAAATTATTATCAGCGGCCAAAAGTCTGCATGGCTATCCGGCGGTTATACCGCAGAGGTTTGCGCCTTGTTTTGCCATGTAGAGGTGGATACAGAAGAAGGCCCGAAACCACAGCCCGGTATTGCTGTCATTGTGCCCTTAGATGTGCCGGGTGTGAGTAAGGGCCTGCCACTCGAAAAAATGGGGGTGCGTAGCTTAAATCAAACAGAACTGTTTTTTGATAATGTAGAGGTTCCTATCGAAAATTTACTGGTGGGCCCAAAAAGTTATAAGGAATACGCGTATCGAGTATTATCTGAAGCAAACCCATTGGTTGCTTTGGCGTGGTTGGGCAACGCTCGTGCCGCATACGAGCTCGCCTTAGATTATGCTCATGAACGTAAGCAAGGCGGTGTATCCATTATCAATCATCAAAGTGTAAAAATTCGATTGTTTCATATGTTTCGTAAGGTAGAAGTATCTCGTGCGATGATTCACCGGGCAGTTGAATACAATGCGCTTGCCGATATGCCCGCTTTACAGGGATCAACTGCAGCTAAGGTAACAGCGACTCAACTGGGATTCGAAGTGTGTTCAGATGCCTTGCAACTGTTTGGTGGCAATGGCATGACTCGAGAGTATCCGATGGAAAAATTATTACGTGATGCTCGAGCTGGAATGATTGCAGACGGATGCAACGAAATGCTGGCTTTAAAGGGCGGAGCTATGCTTATTGATCCAGACAAATTATAAATTTTAAGTGATATATATAAATCTATTTAAAACCTAGATAATATTGTAACTAATTGCCGATGCATGCTTTATATCAATAAAAAATAAAAACGGTGACGCTCAATAAGTAACGCGTGTTTTTTGAATACGCTAGTAAATTTTGCTAGGATGGCCTCTCCTTTATTCATGCATCTCTAGGTTTCTTTATTGAGTCGAGCTTTTGCATACCCATTAAAGGCCTGGATTTAAAGCAGGCCTTTAAGTATGACTGATGAAGCACCTATTCCCCCAGTTCCATCTGTTTTGGGGTCATCAATTGTCGATTTCCGCGCTTCAAAATCTGAGTCATTACTGCCGCTAAGCGATAAAGCTATCAGAGCTCCACGTTTAGAGGCTGGTAATGTACCACGGCGAGATTTACTAGATTCTTTATTCGATATAGAGCCGCAGCTATTGATATTGCAGGCTGGCGCCGGAATGGGTAAAACTGTTTTGTTGTCACAATATTGTTGGGAACAGCGTACTCGGTCTCGGCGTTCTGTCGCTTGGCTCAGTTTAAGTGAAAACGAGGAGTCTCCTGAACGATTCCTCGGGGCCTTATCATTGTCTTTGCGTCGCGCATGCCCGGAAGTTGGCGAACGCCTTCAGATGTTACTGTTGTCCTCTGCTGACATTCCAAGTGACTTGGCAATGATGCTTCTGTGTAATGAACTATCTCAATACGATAAACCAATATCACTAGTCTTAGACAATTGTGAAACGGTCCGGTCTGATATTATCTGGCGTTTGATTAAAATGTTGCTTGATAATTCAGGATGTTCTTTGCAGCTACTATGTGCCAGTCAAGTTCACGTTCCTCTAGTAGATTCTCGAGATTTGCTAGAAGGGAAGCAAGTAATTTTCAGTACAAAGTCATTACGTTATACCCCTTCTGAAGCAAAAGAATTTATGCTTCAGAATTATTTATGGGAGCCGTCCGAATCTGTGATGCACGCCTGTTACAAGTACAGCGTTGGTTGGCCCTTATTGTTAACGGCGGTAAAACAACAATTCAAAACACCGGTGGAATTCACGGAGCAAAATTTTGATGACCTTATGGAACCGTATTTTCGAGATTACAGCCAAAAATACAATGAGCACGACTTAGAGATAATTTTGTGCGGCAGCATTCTCAATACACCCTCAATCAATATGGTATCGAAAATACTGGATGTGCCTGAAGAGGATGTAGCGATAATATTTCATCGCGAGTTTCCCGTTGTCAAAATGGAGGGCGACGTTGTTATATTACATCCCTTATTTAAACGTTATATTCATGTAGAAATGCTTTTCGAATCACCCTCTAAACTAGATGAGTTTCATCGCAAGGCGGCTCAGATTTACGGCGATTGTGGCGAGACTCGAGAAGCTGTTTATCATTGCTTGTTTACTGATGATGGGGAAAATATTCTTTCATACTTAGAAGAAGTCATGATGGATATGATGCTAAAAAGCGAGTTAGAGACTCTGAATGATTGGGTGTCTCAACTACGTAGTTTGGACATCAAGCTATCGCAGCATCAAGAAGGTGTCCTAGAGCTGATTGAGTTATGGACAAAGGCATTTTTGTTTCAGCATGCCGAGGTGAGTGAGCGTTTAGAAGTAATGCAGTCACGTCTAGCTAATGATGAAATATTTTTAACAGATACCGCTTATGTAACACTGCTTACTATAAAAATTCTGAATTTTGCTTACAACGAACGTTTTGAGGAAGCCGCGGAGTTGGCTCTTGAGGTGTTGGATTCGAAGATCGAAGTGAGCCATTGGGTTAAGGGTATTTTGCAGAACATTATGTGCTATTACTCAATATTGAAACTCGAATTTTCGCGAGCAGAGTTTTATCAAGAACAATTATCTACTCATTTAGATGATAAGAATGTCTTTGTACGGACTTATAGTGAAGTATTGTACGGTCATTACATGGTCAAGTGTGCCCGCTGGCCTGAGGCAAAAGGCTATCTTTACAAGGGTTTGGAGGTATCGGAGAGTGATGGAAACAGTCACTCAATCGCCGTTGGTGTGGCAGTGGGGTTTCTTTCTGAATATTATTATGAAACCTATCAATTTGATGCGGTAGAGAAAGAGGTTTGGTTTCGTTTAGATACTATAGATGCAGGTGCGCTTATAGACGCTTCCTATCGTGCTTACTTATCTTTAGCTCGGGTTTTAGCAGTGCGCTTGGAGTACGAGCGCGCACATGAACTACTTGATCGTGGTATTAGTCATGCAAAAGAAAGGGGCTGGGATAGAATGTTGGCAGCTTGTCTCTGTGAACATATCAAGTTTTATATGCTAGAAAATCGCAGAAAGAAGGCGACGGAGTGTTTAAACAACCTGTGGTCTATAGATGAAAGAAACCATAAATCTGAACCCATAGTAAAAGACGAAGTTAGATATTTTTTGTTAATTGCCCAGGCTTTGAGTAACTTGTCTGAATGTCCAAGCGAAAATTTAGAAAAAGATATTGTCGCTCGTATTGATTTACTCGAGTCCCACGGTGCTCATCTTTATGCTCAGCGGTTAAAGGTGGCTCTTGTGATACATTATTTTCAGCAATCCAATCGCCTTGCTGCGAACGCCATATTGACTCCGGTTATCGAATTTTGCTTAGAAAATGGATCCCCCAGTGTATTGCTAGACTCGGGAGACATTATCTTCAAGGCGGTCAGCAACCTCGTAGATCAAACAAAAGAATTGAAGTCTGTGGGAGAGATATGGCGTAGTTTGTCGAATTCTAGCGTGAGGTGCAAAGCCGAAGCTGTTACGAGAAATGAGGTTAGCAATACCGATATAGACATTCCACAAATGTTAAGTGAAAAAGAATTAGAGGTAATCACTCTATTGTCGAGTGGTTTATCAAATAAAGATATATCAGGGCTATTGGGGATTAGTGTTGGCACGGTTAAGTGGCATTTGTCGAATCTTTACCGAAAAATGTCCGTTTCGAGTCGTACGGAAGCAGTGTTTGAAGCAAAAATTATGGGTTTGATTACGTGACTGGTTCTGATCTGAAACTTACGCGTAAAAGTCTAACTTACAAACAAGTCAACATTACTATTGATTTGTCGAGTGACTCGAGTTGTTATAGTTTAACTATGTTGTTGATTCATAATGTAACAATTATTTGAAATTACGCACGAAAGCCTGTCTATATTTCGATAGCAAATTTTATTAACGTGGCCTTTCAGAAAATTATTATCATTCCATATCTGTTCAGATATTATCTGCTCCACCCTTATTGATGATCCGTCAATTATATTTATTCATAGTTGAGCATCACCACCGCTGATACCTTCCGCTATTTTTATTAACCTTACAAGGTGGGCACCTATTCGCAGACAATAATGCTGCGGTAATGTGTTTTTTGAGTGTATGGCGACAAAGAAGCAAAGATAGGAGGAATAGAATTATGATAATTATTAATATCAAGTTTTAAGCCTTATAAAGGCAAAAGTAGTTGCCAAAGAAAGCAATTGACATGGCAGAGCCTTGGCGACTTTTATGATGGTATTGTAATTTAACCTAAAGAGTTGATTTAATATTAAAAAAATATATTTGAAGAAAGGTCGTGTGTGCTTACCTCATCGGATATTTTAATGATTCATGCCTATCCTACCAGTAGAATAGTATCTGGAGGGCTATGATGAACAAAAAGGTTTTAAATTAATTTACCTAAAAAAGCTATTCTTCAAGACGGTTGCCGAAAGTTATTAACTTCTAATACTAAATCATACTTGTTAAACATTTAAAATGAAAAGTCAGTTAAATCAATACAGTAGAGGCGGGGTGGGGTGTTGATGAGCTGTCTTTTGGTGAAAATATTTCAAGCTGTATGGAGAACTGTAAGTAATAATTACAGTTTCTAATGTCGTGATCATAATGTTCTTAAAGGAATTAATAGTATTTAAGATCGATAGGTACACATTATATACGTTGATGACAAGCTTGGTTACATTACAAGGACTGTGTGGAGCTAGTGAGTTTTTTATCAAAAGTTTATTGGTTTTTCCACAATTTATAATAAAAAGCGTTGGAGAAAGTAATGATGACAACACCAATTTACCAAAGCATTACAGGGAAGTACTTTAAGAGGAGTTTGTTAACTACAGCAATAGCAATGGCCGGATTACCGCAACTTACTCTGGCGCAAAATTTAGAGCAATCTCAAGGTGAAAACCAAAGATTAATAGAAGAAGTTGTCGTGACAGGTTCTAACATTCGCCGAAAACGAGATTATCAAACACCATCGCCGATTCAAACCATGGATATGGAAATGGTATCGAGTGCGGGTGCAGGGCAAGTACAAGATCTACTAAAAGCTTTACCGGCTAATGCTGGTTCAGAGCTTAATGCTAGCCAGAGTGATCGCCAGGGCACGTCTCAGTTTAGTTTACGAGGTCTAGGTGTGGGTGGCACGTTAACGTTGATTAATGGCCGACGCGGGGGATTATCTGCAGTTACCACGGGGCAGGGCTTTTTCTTCACTGATGTTAACCAGTACCCGACTAATATGATAGAAAGCGTAGAAGTACTGCTGGATGGTGCCTCTGCGACTTATGGCTCTGAAGCGGTCGGCGGTGTGGTCAACGTCATCACGCGCAAAAATTTTGAAGGCTTTGAGATTGGCGCTGAGTATCGAGACAATGAAAATACGCCGGCGGGACAGCTGAATGCCGCTTTTGGCACTAGCTTTGATGGCGGTCACTTCACCACATTTGTAAATTATTACACCCAAGAACGTGGCTTACGTGGTGACTACAGCTGGTTGACCAACCGCTCAGATGCATTCTCAACGAATGCAACAGCTAATCTATATGATTCCTCTACAGGCGCAGGACGTTATAACCGCGCGATAGACCCAGAAGGTGACGGTTTTTACGAGCGTACCGGGAACACGGTTGCTGATCCAAACTGTGGTAGTCCTAATCCTATTAATGGCGTTGTGAATACATTCTTGTCGGGAGATAACTGCCGTTACCAGTTTATTAATCAGCGTACCTTGATCGCTGAAGAAAATAGATTTCAAGTGTTTAGTCAGTTTGATTATGATTTGACGGACAGCGTTAAAATATTTTCAGAAATGAGCTTTTCAAGTAATGAAATCAAAGACACCATTGGTGGAGCGGTCATGGATCAGCGCTTGGACGATGGCGGTCATTATGTATCTGGCGCACACCCATTCAACTATTTTGTTGATAACGGCGGCACCCTAAGTTGGGACCCAGAAGCCGTAGCAGCAGATCCATCTTCGGCCGTGGATGTGATTTTTCGAGGTCGCCCCCTAACCACATTTGATGGCGAGCTCGGTGACGATATTACGCGAAAGTTTGATAACACCCGAATTGTGATGGGATTTGATGCGGACCTCAGTGAAGCGTGGAGCGTCTACGGTTCGTATATGTACGCTCGCTCAAACTTGACGGATGTGCAGCCAAGAAGCTACAACACGGCGGCCTTTAGGGCGGCCATTGACTCGGGTCGCTGGAACCCCTTCGCCAGTGGGTGGGCCACCCCTGACGCGGTATCTGTTAAAGATAATGTTACAACAGCGGGTAATACCTTATCCGGTGCTAACAGCGATTTGAACCTATTCACATCTCATCGCACTTTCATCAAGGAAACTACTCAGCATGTTGCCGAAGTTATTCTCAGTGGCGACGCTTATGAGTTGTCGAATGGTAACGTCATTGTGGCTGCGGTTGGTGCGCAGTACCGTGATACCCGGTTCCGTGATATTGCCGACAGTTTGTCGACATTCCGCCTTGATGGACGAACCGATCCAGTGTTCTCTATCCCATCAGCGTCCCAGGATGTCTATGCATTTTTTGCGGAAGCAGACGTTCCAATCAGCGACTCTTTCAACATGCAACTTGCCTTGCGCTACGAAGACTATGGCGACCAAGGTGGTGACACTACCGATCCTAAACTTGGGCTGAAGTTTACACCTACAGACGCCTTGATGTTTCGAACGTCGGTCGGTACATCATTCCAAGCACCTTCCATTCGTAATATTGAAGGTTCAGTAGGTAGCGGGGCCTTAGCAGACCCAATCACAGCCGCTGTTTTTAATGCCGGAGCGGGCTCGGCCTGTGATTCAGAAGTGACTGACTCATTCAACTCAGCGCAAATAACAACTGGTGGTGGCTTAAGTCCGCAATCAGCGTTGAACTGGAATCTGGGTGCAGTATTTCAGACCGATAACATGACCGCCTCTGTCGATTATTGGAGCTATGACTTCGAAGACTTAATCGGCCCCGGAGCTGCTTTTGGCGCAATTATTTCGGGTGAGTGTCGCGACGGCGTCTATGTACCCGATTCCCGAGTAGGTCGTAATAGTTCAGGGCAGTTGAGCGAAGTGTCCACCGAGTTTATCAACCTAGGTGGTGTTGAGACCAATGGTATTGATGTGGCGGCTAAGTACGTGTTTGACGATGTCGCGGGTGGCGAGTTAACGGCTGACGCTAAGGTGACTTACATTAATACTTTTGATATAGATTTTGGTAATGGCGAAGAAGTATTCAACGGTGCAGGCAACCGTAATAGCTTTATCGACTTGTTGGGTTCAGTGCCAGACTTTCGAGCCAACCTAGGTTTATCGTGGAGAGATGAGTCGCAAAATGCAGGTTTGTACATTCGTCATATTGGTGCTTACGAAGATCGTACGCCATCCACAATAAACCCAAGCATATCTAGTAATACGGTTCTCGATGTTCAATACGGAATCGCTTTAGATGGTTTGCTTGGTGAGGGCAGTACCGATGTTACCTTTGGTATTAACAACTTAACGGATGAGGTTCCGCCGGCAATCGGAAGAGGTTCAGTCAATGGTCGTGTTGGATTTGACCAGCAGGTGCATGATCCACGTGGACGTATCGCGTATCTTAGATTGAAGCATACTTTCTAAGACTTAGCCTTGAGCTTGCGGGAGTGCCGCTAGCTCAAGGCACATTTTTCAACTGCTTATATTTAGTCTGTTAGAGTTAAGCAAAGCCTTGAAATGAGAGGTATGTATGACTTACTTCCCCCCAGCGAATAATCGCTCTGCAATATTCAACCTGGTATTGATGGTTATTATCTCCATGTTCAGCCTTGGAGCCATGGCTGAATCTATAGCCGCAGAAGAAAGACTCACAAGCTGCGCATTAGAAAAAAACAACACGACCCGCTTGGCTTGTTACGACGAGTTAGTTGAGAGTTTATCGATAGTGAAGCTTGATAAACGAATGGACAGGCAAGACAGGCCCCCAGTTGAGGTGGCGACGGCAGAGTCGAAGCTAGGCCTCGAGCGTGTGTTATCTCAGAATAAAGTAAAAAGTAACGCTGCCATAACAATGCAATTGGTATCTGCGAAAAAAGACAGAAAAAATCGTTGGATATTTGAGTTCAGTAACAAGCAGGTGTGGAAGCAGGTAGAGCCTTTATTCCTCCCCAAGCCACCAAATTTCCCAGCTAAAGTGCAGATCAGTCCGGGAGTGTTCGGCAGCTATGATCTACGCTCCAGTTTCTATTCGAAGAAAGTTAAAGTAAAACGGACAAAATAAATAATCTCAAGGTGATCATAATAAATTTGATATAGCCGAGAATAAAATGAAAACAATATTAGCGATGATTTTGGTCTCTTTGGCCGTTCAAGCCTATCCAGAAAAAATAAATGCATATCCTGATAAGCCCATTAAAATCGTCGTTGGCTTTGGAGTTGGCGGTAGTGCTGACAGAATGGCCCGTGTGGTATCGAAATATCTATCAGCGGAGTTGGCTCAACCCGTTAAGGTGATCAATAAAAAAGGCGCGGGAACATTAATCGCCGCTAACTATGTATTAGCACAGCCAGATGACGGCTATACAATATTCGCGTCAACTTTTTCTCCCTATTTACTCAATACCATATTAGATGGCAACGCGAAATATAAAATAAATGATTTTTCATTTATCAACTTTCAATGGTTTGATGAAGACCTGATTGCGTTAAACAGAAATAGCCAATTGAAGAATCTACCTGAGTTGATTAACGCGATAAAGACCCAACCAAAGAAAATAAAAGCCGCAGTAGTAAAAGGGTCGAGCGGCCATTTGATGGCCAGAATGTTACTCGAATCCTTTGGGATACCCCAAGAAAATTTGAATTTGGTGACATATAACAGTGGTGCTAAAGCTCGAGCAGCAGTAGCAGGCTCGGTCGTTGATTTTATTATCATCAGTGCTGAGGGCTCAAACAGTATTCGTGAGTATATTAGACCTTTGGCGATAGTAAGTCATGACGCCAATAAAAAATGGCAAGCGCCGGCAATTAACGATGTGTTAGCGCCATTGGGTGTGGTGGTTCCAGTGTTTCCAGGGTCAGTTCGGGGCTTTGCAACAACAGCCAGGTTTAAACAACTTTACCCTGAAAGATTCATAGTATTAACTCAAGCAATACAGAAAACGTTGTCGAATCCTGAGCTTTTAGGTTTACTCGAAAAAATTAATGTCGGTGCTCAGTGGCTTGGACCCCAAGCTTCAGATAGTTTGATGCGAAAAAATTTATCGGTGTTTAAAAAATACAGCCGTTTACTTGAGTGGCAGCTATAGCCATGAGCGAATTGCAAAGCCAACGTATCGTACATCAGTCAGTTGATCTTGCGGTGCTGCTGACCTTAGTTGTATTAATCACAGCTTATGCAATCCATGTTGCAAGCATATCAACTCACATTCTCAATATTGTCATGGTAATGCCAGTATCAATTCTGGCTTTAATACTATGCACTATAGAATTTTTTACTAAGGAAAAGGCAGTAACAAAAGTTGATACAGAATCATTTTCAAGTGTTTTTCCCGCGATGTTACTTTTTTCGTCGTATGTTCTCAGCTTAAAATGGATGGGCTTTGATG